>Ga0172379_10000593_pt1 | contig 88876 bp, 68 predicted proteins | sample GrowelOW334metaG_FD_119756 | JGI IMG/M metagenome (GOLD analysis project Ga0172379, IMG submission 119756) | Groundwater microbial communities from an aquifer near a municipal landfill in Southern Ontario, Canada - Groundwater well OW334 metaG | ecosystem: Environmental > Aquatic > Deep...
ACGGACAGCGCGATGGGAGCCGAGTTGGACTCTCCGGCAAGAAATTCGAAGCCAGTTGGGCTCTATCGGGCTTCCGGTCCGGCCGAGGCCCTTAAAATCAGGGCTTTTTCAGCAGCCTGCTAGCATTATTGATGCCAAATCAATTCATGTTCCCGGCGAGACGCACTTGCCGTTGCGGTGTCCAGGATGGTTCTGGAGCCTCTTGAGCATGGCGCCGCAATAGCGGCACTTGAACTCCAACGGGGACTGAACTGCCTGTTCGAGTTCCTCGATCGTGCGAGGGGTGAAATCCCAGACATCCACGCCTACGTTGATGACCCAGCCGATGCGCGTCCACTTCTCGTGGATATGCCCGCAGAGGAGCTTCCGGTTCGTGGCGATCGGATGGTGCTGGAGCATCCAACCGTTCCATTCCAGCTTCTCGTGGACCTCGTCGAAGCCGCCTTCAAGCATGTGCCTGGAGCTGCGGTCATGGTTGCCGCGGATCAGGATCTTCTTGGCGCCGTTGAGCTGCCGAAGGATCGCCGGCCATTCGTCGGCCTTTCTGAGCGCGAAATCCCCCAGGTGATAGACCGTATCCTCCGGCTTGACCGCGGCGTTCCAGCGCTCGATCATCGCGCGGTTCATCTCTTCGACGGACGCGAACGGGCGCGCGCAATACTGGATGATGTTGGCGTGGTTGAAGTGCGTGTCCGCGGTGAAGAAAGTCTTAGGCATTTTCGCGGAGCTTCTTGAGGAAATCCTGGAAGGTCCGGCAGACTCGCGCGCGGAAGGCGGGATCGGAACCGCCGCCTGGGCGCTGCTCTTCCACCAGCATCGCTCCCTCGGACTCCGGCGTCCGGAAATGCGCGTCGAGATCGGCCAGGAAGCGCGCGTACCATTTGGAAGGGAAAGAAGCCTGGAGTTTGGGTATCCCCGCCTCGGAACGCTTGCGCAGTTCCGGATAGTTGGCCAGCAGATCGAACAGGTAGTAGAGGTCTTTCGCCTTCTTGGCCCGGCTCGCGCGAGTGACGAAACTCAACCCCTTCTGATAGCAGTAGGCTTCCGGAGTGGGGATCGTCGCTTCAAGGTCGATCTCCTGGCCCTGGGACGTGCGGCCGGATATCCGGACCGGCATTGTCGAGGCGAGGAGGATTCTTACGTACGGCAGCAAGGTCGCCACCACTCCGCTCGGCAGTTCCGCCGCGGGCCGCTTATCCATGCCGATGCGCGGAGCCAAGAACGTCAGCTCGATATCGACGCCGTTTTTGCTCACTTCATAGATCGTCTCTTCCGGTCCCTTCTGCTCAGAGGGGATCATCGGCATCTTTCGGCGCTCTTCGAAGTCGCCGGCTTCAAGGAGCTTCCTAAGGGACGGCCGCTGACCCGGCTTGAGTCCCATCGGGACAGTGATATCCACGTCGTTGGTTTTAAGAGGCCGCTCCTTCGGTTTCGGCGTGTCCAAATAGGCGTGATAGACGAAGGGGACCCAGCCGCCGGAGATCACGATATCCGGCAGGTACGGCTTGAGCGCATCGAGCGCCAAGAAGAAGCTGTCTTCGAGTTTAGCCACCGGCCGCCTCCAGCCGCCACTTTGGAGCAAGCCGCTTCTCGAAGAGATGCTGCGCTTGCTCTTCCCCCCTTAAGGGATAGTTCCGCAAGTCCAGGTAGAGCTGCACATCGGAGACAAGAGGGAATCCCGCGATGACGCGGGCGCCGTAGCGGGCCGCGACTCCATAATACGGATCGATCAGGGCCAAGTTGCATTCGCTCGGAGCCCTTTCTTCCAAGGACAGTTCCTTGCGCCACTCGTCGAGACAGGAGGGCAGCCCTTCGGAGTAGACATGGACTTCCGAGAAACTCGCGTGGGGCGCCACAAGGGAAGCTCCGGCCTGAAAAGAGAGCAATCCTTTATGCTCGCGCAGGCAGCGGGAGTTCTTCAGCGCCTTCATGACCGCTTCGACGGAATCGACGGGCAATCGGAACCGGTATTGTTCCTGCTTGCGTTGCCGGTAGAATTCGACCCAATCCTCCAGGATATCCTGAGGCCGGAACAGCTTGAGTTTGCGGTCTCCCGCCCGAACCGCGTAGCGCAGTTCCTCCAATCGGTGGCATATCTGGCTGGCCCAACCGGCGCTGACTCCGGCCTGCGCCGCGATCTCGTTGTTGCCCCAGCCGCGGGCAGGGTTCTCCATCATGGCCCGCAGGACCAAGGAAGCCTTGTCCGCGAACGGACTGTTGACCTCGCGAAAGCTGGGCGATCGCAGCTCAGGGGAATGCCTGTCGATGAGAATGCCGGGCGCCTTGATCCAGGCGCTGCCCATGAGGTCCATGAAGCAAATCCCCCGGCTGCGAAGGAATTCCTGCCGCTTGGGGCTCAAAGACGGCGCCGCAAAAAAGGGGATGCAGCGGTGTTCCGCGGCCAAGGCGTTGAGCCTCTGGATTTTTTCATTGAAGTGGACGCTGGAGCGGCTGAGGAGGACTTCCCCCAGGAAGACGCTTTCGCCGATTCGAAGCTCGAAATCCGCTCTCTTGGAGGCCTGCGCGAACCGCCACGACAATTCGGCTTGGCCCAGGGCCTGGGACAAGCGGACCTTCAAGTGGTTTTCCAAGAATATCTGGAGGTTCATTTATGATTCGCCATTAGTTTGGTGTATACCAAATCGCATAGCGATAGTATAACAGCTGTATGGCATTTGTCAATGCGCCAATAGGGCCTCCATCGGAGAGAACTTCTTGTGCTGCTCGGCCACGTCGCGGCTGGCGAGGTGGACGTAGCGCCGGGTCATCTCCAGGGTGGAGTGGCCCAGGATCTCCTGCAGGCTGAAGGAGTCCCCCCCGTTGCGCACGTACATGACCGCGAAGGTATGCCGCAGGGTATGCGGGGACACGCGCACGCCCTCGATGCCGGCCTTGCGGCCGTAGCCGGACACGGTCTTTCGCACGTTGCTGCGGTCAAGCCTCCGGCCGCAAGGCCCCAGGAAGAACTGCGCGGCCTCCACGCGGCCCTGTCCCCGCCTTCGCGCGTACTCCAGCATGGCCTGGCAGGTCCGGGCGGAGAAAGGCACGCTGCGCTCCTTGCGTCCCTTGCCCATCACGCTCAGGCCGCAGTTGAGCCAGTCGATCCTGTCCGCCTCCAAGGACAAGGCTTCCGAGACCCGCAGGCCCGAGTCCAGCATGAGCATCATCATGGCGCGGTCGCGCAGGCCCTGCAAGGTCCGGACATCCGGCTGCTCCAGCAGCTTGGCCGCCTGCTCGGGGCTCATGGGCCGGATCAGCACCCGCTCGCGCCGGGGCCGCTCCACCAAGGACATGGGATCGCGCGCCAGCAAGCCCTCCCGGGTCCAGAACCGGAACGCGCAGCGCATGGCCCCGTAGGTCCGGAACACGGTCTCCGAGGCTTGCCCGCGCCTGCGCAGGTTGGCCAGGAAGTCCCGAAGCCCTGCGGCCGAGGCCTGCTCCAGGTCTGAGACTCCCCTTTCAGAAAGGAAAGCCGTCAGCTCAGAGAGGAGCCTGCCGTACCACTTCAGGGTTCCCTGGGACAGGTTCAGGGCCGCGCAGCGGTCCAGGAATGTCCGGCTCGCGTCTTGGATCTTCATGCTCTTCCTCCTGCGTTTGCGCCATTGCCTTCTCGTTCCCATTGCCCGAGGAAATCCATTCCTTCGGCGGCCTCAGCTCGACTTCCCCGCCGCGGTAGCCCACGAAAGGCCCCATGCCCAGGGAGGACTGGAAGTCCTCCAGAGCGCAGACATAGATATGATCCGCCATGAGCTTCCTGGCCCTGCGCAGGAGGATTCCCGCCCCGCCGGGGAAGCAGGTGACGTAGAGCACCACGCAATTGCGCGGGTACTCCACGCGGAAAGCGCGCCAGAGCTTGGCGTAGCGAACCGCGGACTTCTGGGTCCGCTCGATCTCGACAGCCTTGGGTTGCTCATCGTCCTCGATCCAGAGATCCGAGAAGCCTTGCTCGTTCCTGCGGACCTTCACGTTCTGCAAGCTTGCCTGGTAACGCTCCAGCTCGGTCCAGACCCGCAGGCCCAGGACCTCGCTCAAGACCAGCCCCACCGCGTTGACCAACAGCTCATGCCGGACCAAGGACTCCGCGAGCTCCCCCGCGCAAGCCGGCAATGTGTTAATGCCTTCTCTGCGCAGAATCCTATGCCCAAGGCCCGTCAAACTGTAGATTCTCGGCAGATTGGTATAGGTCCGAAATCCCACGAGCCCGGCCCGAGCCAGCCTCTTGAGTCCCTTGTACGCTGTCCCGTCATACTCGTCCTCGGACCCTGAGTTGAAGAAGAGTTCCATCCTCTCTCTCGGATCCCAATGCCTATGAAACACCAGACCATCCACCTGCCTTATCCCAAGCATCCCCCATCTCTCCAGCCCTGAAAGCACCTGGAAGTTCTCCTTGCTCAGCCTCAACCTTGACCCTGTCTCAGACATATCCCCTGTCATTTTCACCCCAAACCTTCGCTGCCCATAGCCCGCCGACCTCCTGACCACGCTCCCACCCAGACCACAGCCTCATCGTGGTTGTGGGGGCGTGGTCAGGAGGAAGAATCGCGCTTTCGCGATGGCAAGGCGGGCGAAATGGGCAGCGATTCATTGCGTTTTTCATTCCAAGCCATCCGGAACACCTTTCCGGTGTTCCGGAAAACGCGCTAGAAGCGATTTTCAGCCTTTTTCGCATCGTCCCCCCTCATTTCCTATTCGGTTCAGAAGCCCGATTCCGCACAGTACCCCCCTCACTTTCTATTCCGGCCAGAAGGCCAATTCCGCACAGCACCCCTCTACTTGTTATTCTTGTGAGGAGGCGGATTCCGCACATTTCTCCTGTGAGAAGCCCTCGTTGAAGGAAAGTCCCTGCAGCTTTTTGCGCGGCGCCAGGGAGCGAAAAGCATCCTGGAGATCGGGACCCTGGCTGGCTACTGCGGGATTGTCCGCTGTGGTGGAACTCCGCTTGGGCCGCGCGCTGGATACCCTGCCGCGATTAGAAGCCGAAGGCCGCGGCCCCTTTGACCTCGTTTTCATCGACGCGGACAAGCCGAGCAACCCGGACTATTTCAAGTGGGCGCTCAAGCTTTCCCGCAAAGGCAGCCTGATCATCGTGGATAATGTGGTGCGCAATGGAGCGGTCGCGGACGCGGGAAGCAGAGATCCCAGCGTCCAGGGCGTGCGCCGCCTCAATGAACTGATCGCGGCCGAGCCCAGAGTAAGCGCGACCGCGATCCAGACCGTAGGCAGTAAAGGTTACGACGGCTTCGCCGTCGTGAATATCGAGAGAGGGCCGGCCTCTCGGCAAAGTGAGAGGCCGGCCGCTCAGCGTCGTCGGTGCAATTAGTTATGCTATGGGCTCACCATCCTTGGTCAAAAGCTTAGCCAATTCCCCTATGAGGCCGACTCCAGGAAAGAAATGGGTGACCGCAGTTTTCAAGACCATCATCGCGATCTTTGCCACGGAGTTGCGGACTTGCAACTCCTTTTTGCCGAGCCTGAGCACTATAGTGCTGTGCAGGACGGCCAAGTTGCCAGCGACCTTCTCTTTCTCTTCAGGACTCGTGGCAGCGTCATAACGCAGCTTCTCGACCGCGAGTTCACCGGCAATCTCCTCCCAGAAGGGAACTTCTTCCTTTTTGGGAATGATTCCCTTACAAGTTCCCAGCAGTTCCTTCAGGATGGCATCCTTGGTGTCGGTGAGCGTGCTCATTTGCTGCCCTCCTGCAGATAGGTGTCCAATTCGTCGGCCAGCCTATTGCGCATCTTTTTCTCGCTATCGCTCAGTCCCGTGTCTTTGGAGACATAGGTCCGGTACTCCTTGGTGACGGGTGCCGCTCCAGTTGCGGCCTTTGCGGCGAACTGGCGACGGTCGTTCAGCAACGCGCAGCCAGTCAATCCCATCGTGAGGCCTAGGATTACTGCTACTACTTTTTGGTGTTTCATTACTGTATCTCCTTTTGGTCCTGGGTAGACCCAGAATCAAATTTGTCCGCCATGTCCGCTAATAATGCGAACATCGAGTCCAAAAAAAATCACCTCGAGAACTGGAGTCCTGGTTGCGCCTCCTTGTAATTCATTTTCAAGCCTTCCGCTCTATATCGAACTGCTGTCCGGCTTACTTGGAACCGGGTGGCCACTTCACTAATGAACTGTGAGTAAACAGCGGCATTGGGTGCTTCCGCTAGACTGGCAATATGTTTCGCGTGGGTCCACGCGGCTGCTTCTTCCAGAAACTCCGAGCGCGGCATGAGAACTGCGGCCATGGCGGCATTGGCTTGGAATTCCCACCACTCACCGTTATAGCCCAAGTTTAAGATGTTTTTTTCCCGGCACTGAATCGGTGCTGGGAGTGGTTCGTTGAAGAGGCTTGGGGTGTTGCTGATGTACAGCGATCGGTGGAGTTTGGCATGTCCTAATTCATGCGCCTGCGTTGTTCTCAGCGATAGCTCGACGGGCTGTTCGGAGTGAGCGCTCTCTGCCAACGTGCATGAGATCACAATCTTTGAAGTTCCATCATGCTCGAAGGATGTTGCCCCGAGGACGCCATGAGGGAGTTCCGAATATGTCGGTTCCAGGTCTAGCCGGAGCATGACTTTCTCAATATCGATTGCAGGAAGTGCCCCGATTCGGGGGCGCTTGGTCTCATCGAGGACGGCGTCCATGATGGAGTCTATTTCGCCGTCTTCAAAATAGAGGCGCCGCGAAAATCTACCCGTTTTGTCCTTGGAGTAGCGCACGTGTCAGGTTCCCTTATCCTCGCTAAGTTTTTTAAGTACGTCCTTCATCAACACATCTGGGTCCTGGCCAGAGTCTTTGAGGTGGCGCAGCATGACGCCAACGGATGGGTGATTTTCGGCCCACTTCCGCACATCGGAGTTGATGCGGGAATCAAATTTCTTGAGTTCATCCACCGGCGCACGTAGATTTTCGGCAATTTTCGCCAGCAATTCGTCGCTGGGATTCCGATTGCCGTTTTCAATGTCTGACATGTGCGCGGGGCTGACATCCACTTTCTCTGCGAATTTGCGCAGAGGGATATCGAGTTCCATTCGTCTGCGCCGAATTTCCTCACCCAGAGTCCTGCCGGTTGATTTCATTGCACCCATATGTTAGCAGACAGAGCGAACACCGTCAAGTATGATCCTCTTCCCCATGAAATATCGACATCAGCCGGACCAAGGGTGAGTGCGACCGCGATTCAGGTTGCAGGATGGCCGTCGTTGTCACACTCGTTGGCGCAGAGCGGTAAGGGCGCTAGGCAATACTATGCGGGCGTCTTTCTTCCGCCCATCTTGGAGCCCAACTCGCGCTTCACCGCGAAATGGACATGGTAGCGTTGCATGACTGCAGCAGTTAATGCCTCTTCCGATACGGCACAACTGACCTGCGCGGGAGTCCACTCCTTGCTATTGGCAAGCCCTTGCACTCCAAGCACAGTCTCGACCAGAGCTTGCTCAAACCATCCGCGGACAGCATCTTGGACAAGTGGTCGTGCCTCAGGGACATTGAATTCCTTTTCGAAGTGTCCCACCATATCAGAAAACACACGGAAGTCTGCGTTAATGAGAAGCAGGTTTTTGTCATCTAGGAATTTCGCGGCGCGGTCCTCCATGTCGCCATGTTCTCGTGTCCCGTCTTTTACGGACACCCATCGCACATCAGGGAACGGATCTGACTTTACGCGCTTGCCAGGGCTCCCATCTGTTTTCTCAAAGACCGCGTAGACATTGCCTGCGCTTCCACCAGGATGTCCTCCAGGAGAAGATTCACGTCGTTGTCGTATTGAATGAGGCAGGGTTCCCACGACCCCACCGCGCAGCAGAGCATCCTCATCAACAGATATATCTCCTTCAGGAGTGACTCGATAACGACTAAGTCGGAAGAGGCCCATAATATCCTTCAGCCTGTCCCGAATTGATTTCTGATGATCAGTATCTGCAGCAGCAGCTGCCTTCTCCGCTACGAGCTGTGCTATCTCCTTAGGCAGGTTTTCAGAGAATTCAGCAGCCCATTCGGTCCATGGAAGAGGCTCATTGCCAATGAGAAGCGAAGTTCGAGCGGTATTGGTGGTCAACGGCGTAGTGGCATTATCCTTGGGTTCGATGTAGATGACCACGAGACGGTACCCGAAGGTGACTCCAAATTGCTGGAGTCTAGACATACCAGTTCTCGCCGTTGCCATTTCATAGAGTTCGTCATGATATAGGGCGGCAGTATGTCCAGCAGATTCCATAAAGCCGGAATTATTGGAAATAGCCGGTTCATCTTTAAGAATCCACCAGTGGGCAATCGCACCTTTAAGGGAGACTTGGCCTTGCGATACTGAATGCTGATTCAAGTACGGTTCCTGCCCCGTCAGAGTTCGAAGATAATTGCGGTCCTTGTCTGTCCTGGGGTGTCCCCATCCTTCACGAGCTTTGGCGACGACACCCTGAGGGAACCGGAAATATCGAGTATTCAGATACTTCGATATCCATCTTGATGGAGAACTCGCACCAAACGGTGGCTGCATCGTGTCCGCATCGCCAGAATGGCCGAGCAAAACGACCTTAGTGCCGTGGCCATTGATGATCTCGGGACGGACGTCATCCTCAATTGGTATGAAATGTCCATAAGAACCATCATGGTGGCGCCATTGCTTCAGGCCATACTGCCCAAGTTCAGAATCCCGATAGAGGTGAATCATCGCCCCGGGACCTTCCCTCCATGACAGGTACACAACTCCTGCGTGGTTCCTGGTAAGAGCCGCAATTTTCGCGCCGACCCCATAGTTCCCCGACATGGATTGTGCCGATACCGACGATGAGAGTTGGTTTAGGAACCGAACCATGTCGTCGCCGGACATCCCATCACCTGTATCCGTTATGCAGAGCTTCTTGATCCCATCCAGATCATATGCGGTCCAATCGAGATCCCAAATTATCTCCCCAGGCGCACCCGTTCGCTGAATCGCCTCAATGGAATTCTGAGTTAACTCGCGGAGGTACTGCAACGGATGGCAATCTTGACCTAGACGGTCTAGCAGGAAGCCGGTGTTGTGTACAGCCATAGCGAGGAGATTGTTCCCGCTATGATGAGGGTAGGTGGACATTGTTATTCTCCTCTTCCCGTGGTGGGTTTTAGCGACCTCGGGAGTTAGATTCTCGAGCACTAATTCAGCAGAGAGGGTGGCATACAGCCAGCGACCCAACTGTTCTAATGTTCGACAACGCATTATAGCCTGTTTGCACCTGGAGGGGCAAATGCTGATGTACGCACCGCGTTCTTGTCGTGACGCGTTTTTTTATTGGACGACGACTCTTCGCTTGCCGCCGGGGACGAGACCCATTCTATCCATTGGGCTGAATTTCCGATGGAGAGCGGCTACGTCGGCGTCGGCTAGGCCGACGTAGACGCGAACCATGTCCAGGGTCGAATGGCCGAGAATCTTCTGGAGAGAGAACGCGTCGCCGCCGTTCTTGATGTATTGGGTCGCGAAGGTATGCCTTAGGGTATGAGGGGAGACGCGCACACCCTGCACCTCGGCCGCACGGCCGAGGTTGCGCAATGCCTTCTCGATCCAATACCTGCAGAGCTTCCTTCCATAGCGGTTGACGAAGAAGAGGTCCTGGCCCGGGACCTCCCCCCTGCGCGCGGCGTAGCTCAAGAGCGCCTGCTTGGCCGCGACGCCGAAAGGGACCTCGCGCTCCTTTCCCCCCTTGCCCATGACGCGCAGGACTCCTGCGGGGAAGTCGAGCTGGTCCTTGCGCAGGCCGATGAGCTCGGAGACTCGCAGGCCCGTGTCCATGAGCAGGATGATGGCCGTTCGCAGGTTCTGGTCCGTCCAGCGCTTGGTGTTGATCGCGGCCAGGAGCTTGCGGACATGGTCCAGGCTCATGGGCTTGAGCAGCTTCTTCTCCATGCGCGGCTTCTCAACGAGCAGGAAGGGGTTCTGCGGGAGCATGCCCTCGCGAACAAGGAAGCTGAAGATGCAGCGCAGGCCGCCGTAGGTGCGCGCGCGGGAGTTCGCGCAGATGTTTCGGCTGCGCAGCTGCTCCAAATATAGGCGGATGATGTGCGGGGTCACGTCCTTGGGCAGGCGCACGCCCTGGTCCTCCAGGAAGCGGCGCCAGTACTTGAGGAGCTCGCTGTACCAGACCCAGGTGTTCGGGCTCAGGCCGCGCGCCTGGCAGCGCAGGTGGAACGCCTCCGAGGCTTGCTCCTGGGTGATCTCATGCTGCCGCAGACAGCGTCCAACGGTGGTTTTGGCCATTTTATACCCCTTCGAACCTTGTGGTGTTTCGTGGCCTGGGCAATGAAAAACCCGGCCGATTTTGGCCGGGTTTTTCGCTCTTCTACCGTCGGAGATGGGTGCGGGGGCTGGATTTGAACCAGCGACCTCAAGGTTATGAGCCTTGCGAGCTACCGGGCTGCTCTACCCCGCAAAGATAGGATAGCAGACAGCCGGGGATAAAGCAAGGGCAAATCCGTCGAAAATTCGAGGGAGGCGAATTCGCGGTGAAAACGCGCGACGGGTGGAACGCGGGGCGCGTTCGACTCAACTCGCGGGGTTCGGGCTGCTCGGCAGGCGGACGCGGAAGGTCGCGCCTTGGCCCGGAGGGCTCTCGATCTCGATGGTCCCTCCGTGCTGGCGGACGATCGAGTAGTCCAGGGAGAGCCCCAGGCCCGTGCCCTCGCCGATGTCCTTGGTCGTGAAGAAGGGCTCCAGGATCTTCGCGAGGTTCTCGGGAGGGATGCCGATGCCGTCGTCGGAGACCGTCAGCACGACTTCTTTACGGGCTGGGTCGTGCTTCGTGCGCAAAGAGATTTCGCCGCCCTTGTCTCCGGACTTCTTGCGGATGGCCCAGCGCGCGTTGGTGAGCAGGTTGAGGATGACCTGCTGGATGAGCTGGGGATCGGCCAGGACTTGCGGGAGGTCTTGGGCGAAGTCCTCGCGGATATGGATGTTCTGGAGCCGCAGTTCATGGCCGATGAGGTCCATGACTTTCAGCGAGGTCTCATTGAGGGAGACATCCTGCTTGCGGCCTTTCGAGGGGTGCGAGAAATCCAGGAGGGCGCGCGTGATGGAGGTGCAGCGCTTGGCGGAGTCCTCGATGTCTTGAAGGATCGGGATCAGTTCCTCGGGAGCGGCGCCTCCCTTCTTCTCCAAGAGGGCGCGCATGATCTGCGCGTTGCTGAGCACTCCGGTCAGGGGGTTGTTGATCTCGTGGGCCACTCCGCCGGCGAGCGTGCCCAGGGAGGCCATCTTCGAGGATTGCACGAGCTTGGCCTGAGTCTCCTTGAGCTCTTCGTAGGCGCGCTGCAGCGCCTGAGCGCGCTCCTCCAGAGCCTTCTCATAGCGTTCCACGTCCTCTTCCAAGGCGCGCCGCAAGGTCACGTCCTGCAGGAAGAAGATCGCGCCTTCGATGTTGTTCCCTCCGTCCCGGATGGGGCCGCCGATGATGTTGAGCCGGGCCTTCGGGTTTTCCAGGGCGACTTCGCGCACGAACACCCCCGCATCCGGCTTAAAGAGGATGTCCAACGCCTCGCGCAGTCCCAATCGGTCGATGAGCGCTCCTCCCCTCGGGTCCTGGAGCGGCGCGGCTTTGCCGATGCCGGCCAGCAGGCGGACCGCGGGATTGAGGAAGACGAGCTCCCGGGTCTTGCTGAAAATGATCTCCCCTCCGCCGAGGGATTCCAGGGAGTCGACGTTCTTCACGTATTTCCTGAGCCGGGGCAGGACTTCTTCGGCGATGATCCGCTTCATCTTCACCGGAGAGATGTCCTGCGGGTCCCCTCCGTGCTTTTTCAAAGCCTCGCGCATGATGAACTGCGCGAACATGGGCGTGACCAAGGCGAGCTTGGACACGACGCTGTCGTATATCTCTGTCCCCATGAAGGCCTTATTTCCTGGCGGCGAATAATTCCGGGTGCTTCTCCCTGTAATCGCGCACATGGCCCTCGATGCGGTCCGGCGGCGCCATGATGAAGCGGCAGAAGGGGTCGCCTTTGGCCCGGCAGAGGATCTCCCTGGTCGTCAGCCCGACGCCGAAGCTGACCTCGCACCAGCCGGAGGAATAGCCGGAGTTCATGAAGCAGACGCACGCGCTGGATTTCTTGTTCAAGGAGACCCAAGAATCCGATTCAAAGGACCGCGCGTGGTCGTAGATCAGGTAATAGTCGTTGTCCTGGGTCGGACGGCTCTCAGGGAAGATGTCCACGCTGGCCCAGCCCGTGTAGGCGAAGTGGACCGGTCCGGTGGAGAGCTTGGAGATCGGGTCCTCGACATGCATGGTCTTGTGGAAGGCCTGGGCATCGGCCCGGCCCACGGCATGGGAGATGTCGAAGAGCACGCTGCCCGCGGCTTTGGTCGACTCGTCTTCGTCGAGGCCGGGGTAGAGGGACTTGATGAACTCGAAGAACTGCACGGACATGGAGGCGGCCCGGACCAGGATATAGCGTTCGCCGCCGATGATGATGGTTCCCTTGGAAGGGTCCTCCAGCCGTTCGGAAAAGTACTTCGCGACGTATTCCTGCGCCTTCAGGAAGACAGGCTCCATCTGCGCGGGGACCTTGACCGTGGCTATGGGCATGGCAGCACCTCCATAAGAAGCATCACAAGAGTATAAGGATCAGACTGCGCGTATGATTGCAAATTTGCGGCATGTTGGCGCGCTTCAATGCCGCGGCGGGCGGGGCTTCTTGGCTATGGCGCTCACCATAGCCTGGATCTCGGCGACGTCGAAGGGCTTTTGCAGGATTGCGCAGACGCCCGCCTTTTTGGCCTTCTCCAGCACGTCGTCGAGCGCGTAGCCGGTCATCATGACGACTTCAGCCTGGGCGTCGAGTTTGCGCAGTTCCTGGAGGAACTGTATGCCGTCGAAGACGGGCATGCGCACGTCCACGAAATAGAGGTCGAAGGGCTGCGCGCGCGCGAGTTCCAGGGCTATGGCGCCGTTCTCCGCCTCGGAGATGCGGACGTTCTGTCCGGAGAGGAATCGGCGCAGGACCGTGCGGACGATCTGTTCATCGTCCACGAGAAGCACGCGCAAAGGCCTGGATAGCTCCGTCATTATCGTTATTTCCGCAAGTCTCCCGTAATTATACCCCTTATTCCAAGAATTACACGCTTTCTTTCTGTTCGGAGGACGCTCGGCATGCCCGAAAGGCCTAGTTTTCGTAGGTCTAAAAACAGGCGGGCTCGTGGGCCGAAGGTCTCGTGCGAGGCCTGGTTCGAGCGGCTATACTGCTCCATGTGCGGCGTTGGATTTGGACGGCGCAGCTGCGCCGCAGAGACGGATGTCCGGCAAGCCGCGGCGCACTTTTGCCGCGGGCTGCCGGCATAAACCAGGGAGGAAGACACATGAAGAGCCTAGTTTGTTCAGTCGTCGCACTGCTTCTGGGAGTCGGCAATGTTTTTGCCGCTGCATCGTCGGGATTCCCGGATGCCGACCAGGGACTGCAGGTCGCGGACTTTACGCGGTATGATGGTCGAGAGTATAAGGCGTCCGCCGCAGGACCAAAGGATGAAGTCGGAGTCAAAACTCCTGCGGCGGATGAAAATATGAACACGTCCATCCAGTCCCGCAAGCGGGCGATCGGAGAGAAGAATCTCGTCGCGGTCGGCGAATGCTACCACAGTATCAGCGGGAACTTCCTCGACAAGTACGCCTTCGAGCTCACGTACGAGCAGCAGATGGAATCGTATCTGGTCGAGGTGAAGGACGGCCGAGGAATGTTCAATACCGCGCATTCCGAGTCCCTGATCCCCGGCAGCCAGAAGGAAACGGTGGAGAAGGTGACCGAAGTAAAGGAAACGGCCAACTTGTCCGGTGAGAGGGATAACGGTGAAGGTGCCTGCAAGCAGATGCGCGCCGTGTATGTGCAGCAATTGAAGACCGCAACCCAGTAACCGAAGCCGTTCTTCGTTGGAAGGCCGCCCCGGAACGCGAAATCAGGGGCGGCCTTCGTTTTTCCGCCGCGCATGCTGCCTGAGTCACGTATGATCATATTCCATTACTTTTGCGTAACTCAGTAAGATATCCAAGGCATGCTGCATCCATTGGACTTGGGCGTGGTCTTCGCCTATCTCGCGGCTCTGGGGTTCATCGGCTGGCGGGCGGCCCGCCGCCGCTCCGGTGGCGGCGAGGACTATATCCTCGCGGGCCGCAGCCTCACGCTGCCCACCTTCACGGCCGTGATGGTCACGGGCTTCTACGGCGGAGTCTTGGGCGTGGGCGAGTCGGCCTACCGCTACGGGCTCTGCAACTGGCTCATCCAGGGCGTGCCCTACTACGTCTTCTCCCTGCTCTACGCGCTCTTTCTCGTGGGCCGCGTGCGCGGCCGGTCCGGGCTGACCATGCCCGATCACCTGGAAAGCGTATACGGCCGTCCGGTCGCGGTGTTCGCGGCCTTTCTGGTCTTCATCCTGGCCAGCCCGGCTGATGAAGTGCTCATGGTCGGGACGCTCGCGCACTGGGGCACGGGTTGGAGCCTGACTGCGTGCGTGATCTCCTCAGCGCTCGGGGTCTCCCTGCTCCTGCTCTTCGGAGGCATGCGGGCCGAGGCCTGGACCGGCCGCTTGGAGTTCCTCTTCATGTTCGGCGGCTTCGCGCTCATACTGCCTTTCGCGTACCTGGCCTGCGGCGGGCTTTCCTATCTCCGCGCGAATCTCCCCCCCTCGCATCTGAGCCTGACGGGCGGGAATTCCCCGGGCTTCATCCTGACCTGGTTCTTCATCGCGCTTTGGACCTTCGTGGATCCTGGCTTTCATCAGCGCGTGTGCGCGGCCAAGGACGCGGCCACGGCCAAGCGCGGCATCCTTCTGAGCGTCTGCTTCTGGTTCGGCTTCGATCTCATGACCACGAGCGCCGGGCTCTATGCGCGCGCCATGCTCCCGGGCTTGCAGGACCCGCTGTCCGCCTATCCGATGTTGGCCGACCGGCTCCTTCCTTCCGTGATGCAGGGGCTCTTCTTCATCGGCATGGGGGCCTCCACCTTGGCGGCCTTGGCGAGCACGAGCTTCTTATCGGCCATCAGCCTGGGCAAGGACTGCCTCGGCCGTGTTCTGCGCGCGCCTGAAGACGTGGAGCAGCGCTTGATCCGGTGGGGGCTGCTCGTCGCGGCCGTGCTCTCCGTTTTTCTCGCGCTGGCCCTTCCTTCGGTGGTGGCGCTATGGTTCACGGTGGGAAGCGTGGTCATTCCAGGACTCCTGGTTCCCATGCTCTCGTCGTATTTCGAAAGTCTCAGGATGCCGTCTTGGGCCGCGCTTTTGTGCTCGGCGGCCGGCTCCGGGACGGCGGTCTGCGCGTGGGCGCTGGGCCATCCCGCTCCGTTCTATCCGGGTCTTTTCGCGTCCTTGGCCGTGTGGGCTTTTTCCCGTCTTCGGTCTTAGAGCAGGGAAAGCCAGAATCCCGTTGGGACGAAGAAGGCCGCTGCCACCATCCACGCGAAGAACAGCGCGGAACCGACGGTGAGCAGGGCCCAGTCCTTCTTGGGATAGAGCCCGGCTTTGACGAGCTGGTGCAGGACGATCAGCGGGCCGACGATGCCGGTGAGATTGACGACAAAGTTGTTCCAGCGTCCCGAGACCATGAACACCGGCGCGATGAGCAGGTTCCCGGCCAGCCCGGCCAGCATGTAGAGCGGCTTGAGGCCGCGCAGGTTCTGAAGAGCGGTCCGGCCTTCCTCGGAGTCCGCGCCTTTGTCGCGCAGGACGTTCAGGGCCTTGTTGTTGCTCAGGATCTGCGGCGCGGTGAAGGCCGCGAAGACCAGGGTGGTGCAGGCGTCGAAGAACGCGATGAGCGGGGCCGGCGTGGCGAATATCATCGGCAGGGCGACGGCCGCCGCGAATCCCGCGGCCAAGGCCAGCCACTTGGGGAAGGACATGTTGCCGCTCATGGCCAGCTGGGTCATGATCACGACCGAGCCCGTGGCGCCCACGAGCGCGTTGGCGATGAGGGCCGGGTTCCCGGAGAGCCAGAAGCGCGGGAAGTTGAGCATGTTGCCCAGGACCAGGGTGAGCTGAGAGGCGGCGCTGACTCCGGCCAGTCGCTCGAAGGCGTTCTGGGCTTCGGCTCCCCCCTTCTTGAGGAGTCGCATGTTGCGGTAGTTCTCGACGATCTGGATCATGGGGAAGCAGAAGAAGATGAAGTTCGCGGCCCAGCCCGAGGCCAAGGCCACGCCGGAGTAGTGCGCGATGAGCCAGGGCGAGGCGAAGAGTCCCAAGGCCGCGGCGGCCGTGAGCGCCGCCCAGGGCAGGGCTTGGGAGAGGAAGCTCTTTTTCTCATGGGGGAGCGCCGCGTCCGCTTGCGGGGCAGGCACGTTCGCGGAGGCATCCGCGGAGGCCGTCTGCGCCGAGCGCAGAATATTCCCATGGCTCTGCGCGGAAAGCGCGGGGAGAGTCTCCGGCAGGTCCTCGGTCACGGACCGGGAGAAGAGGGCTGAGATGGTTCGCTGCATCGCGGCGCTGATGCGGCTGCGCGGGGACTCCGGCCGGTCGGTATTCTTCGCGATGCTTGCCGCGGCATTGAGAAGCCCTGTCCCGGGTTCATCGAGGGAGACGATTTTTTCGGCAGAAGAAAGGCTGCCTGCTTCGCCTGTCCGATCCGGATGAACGGGCTCGATCTTGGCGGTATCCTTCAGGAGATCCGCGGAGGAAGCCGCGTCCGCGGTCTTCACGGCGGGCAGCAAGGACGCGGAAGCCGGATTCAAGTCCGGCAGGGCGAATATCGTGGGGAGCGCGGGGATATTGCCGGAAGGGAGCAGCCCCATTCGCGAGGGCATTCCGGCGATATTGGTGAGCTGGAGGACGGAGAGATCAGCGCGGGCGGGCAAGGAAGCCGCGGTCGCGGCGGCGGCGGACGCGAAGCCGGGGTTGGCCAGCACGAGCGCTGCGCAGAGGAAAGCGGAAAAAAACCTGGTCACGAAAGGGAATTCGATTTTCATGAATCTATTTTACCAAACATCCCCTGTCCTCGGCGGGTTTTTTCCGCGGACTGTTAGCTTAGTAGCGGACTCATCGGCACTGGTCGCCGTAGACCGGCAGGCAGCCGGGCGTCCAGGCTCGCTTTTCCAGGTCGGCGCCCAGTCTTCGATAGTGCGCCAGCAGGCGCGCCTCAAGTTCTCGGGCACGCTCAGGTTCCCGCGAAAAGAGATCGACAGTTTCCCCCGGATCCTTGTTCAGATCGTAGAGTTCCCTGCTTCCGTCATCGAAGCCGCGCACGAACTTCCAGCCGTCGCTCGTGCGCAGGCCGCGCTTGCGGGCGAAAAGGCGGTAATCCGTTTCCATGTAGACATCGCGGCCCGCGCCCTCGCCCGTGAGCAACGGCGCCAAGCTCGGCTCGGAGAGCTGCTCCTTGGGAAGGCTCGCGGGACGCACGCCCGTGAGGTCCAGAAGCGTGGAGAAAAGCGCGAGCGTGCCGACTTGTTCGCGCACGAGCTTTCTTGGCGCGGTCCCGGGACAGACGATCGCCAAAGGCACGCGCACGAGTTCGTCGTAAAGCGTGAAGCCGTGGTCGAGTCGGCCGTGCTCCAGGAGTTCCGTGCCGTGGTCCGAGAGCGCCACGATGATCGTGCGGCTGCTGACGCCCGTCTCTTCCAAGACGCGCAGGAACTCCCCAAGGCGCTCGTCCATGCGCTGGGCTTTCTCATCGTATGCCGCGCGCCAGAAATCGACGTCCTGCGCGGAAAGCCCAAGAGATCCTTGCGCAAGCCCGCGCTCTCGCAATTGCCGCTGCTGCGCCGGGCTTCCCGTGAACGGGCCCGCGTAGTCTTTCGGGACGAAGCGGTTGTCGAGGCCGCCTTCGGGGAAGGCTTGCCCGTGCACGTCGTAGCCGTGCAGGAAGAGAAAGAACCGGCGGTCCTTGTTCTTCCTCAGCCATTGCGCGGCAGGGGGCACGCTGCGCGCCAAGCCGCTGAAGGGAGGAACGCTGTCCGAATAGACTTCAAAGCCTTCCTTGAAGCCGAAGATCCCGTTGACTCCGGCGTCTCCGGTGAATCCCGCGGCGGCGTAGCCCGCCGCGCTGAAGACCTCTCCCAAGGTCCGCGTGCCGGGCAAGGCAGTGTCCCGGACATGTGAGATGACGGCCTTCTCCGATGAGAAGGTCGTGAACTTATTGACGACTCCATGGAGAGTGGGCTCGAGCCCCGTGAACCAGGACATGGAGGCCGGCAGGGTCCATGAGGCGGGGCTGACGGCTTGCGTGAAGAGCGTTCCGCGGGCCGCGAGCCGGTCGAAGTTCGGCGTGGTGTTCCTGGCGCAGCCGAGCGAATGGACATGGGCGGCCTGCAGCGCGTCTAGGGAGATGAGAACGACATTGCAGTCTTTGCACAGCGGCGCGCCGGGTTCGGCGGCGCGGAGTCCGACGGCCGTCAAAAAGCCGAGGAACGCGGCGGCGGATACGGCGGCGCGGCGGCGGATGTTCGCCCGGATGGGAGAGAAGTTCATGACGGGAGTATAGCCGTTGCGCGGGGAGATTAGGATGATGGAGGAGTTGGTTGCGGCATGACAGCCGTCATGTTTCCGCACAGCGCCGCATCATGGCGCATGCGCGCGGGAAACGCTTGAATCTTCGCATGATGACCCCACAAAGAGTCTTGGCCGTTCTTTTCCTGGCGTGCGCGGCGCTTGCGCCGGCGCGCCTTTTCGCCAACAACATCCAGACGGCCGAACATCCGGCTTTCGGCGACAAGGGCTATGCCCTGCAGTTCGATAATCGCGCGCTCATCAATTACTCGGACACGTTCGTGAACGCGAACGGAACCACGCGGCAGGCGATCGTCAGCCAGGATACCTGGCAGTCCAATTTCCGGGCCTTCATCCCGGGCTGGATGCTGCGCGTGGGCTTGAACTACACGCACCTGCAGCAGAGCGGAGGAGGACGCTGGGGCTGGGGTGACACGAACCTGGAGGCCGGCGCTTCCCGGGAGTTCGGGAACACGCGCCTGCGCGCCCTTCTGTACGTCAAAGCGCCCACGGGCTCCTACGATCCGGCTCGGACGGTGAACATCGGCTCCGCTCAGTGGGATATGGGACCGGAACTCTACCTTACGCAGTATCTTTTCGACAAGAAGGTGGATATCGACCTGTATTCGCTCTATTCTTTCCGCTTTCGCAACGCGCAAAACGACACCACTCCCGGCCGGGAACTCTGCTACATGGTGACGGCCGCCTACCTCGTGAACGTCGGCGTGCCCGTGCGCGTGGGCGTGGAGCATCGCGGGTTGTTCGGCGACCCCGCCGTCAAGGCCGGGCATCATAGCGGCTTGGCGAAGCGGACCTTGACCTTGGGGCCCGTGGCGCAGTTCAACCTCGCCCGATTCGTCCCGGGATTGAGCGTATGGCCCGCGGTATTCTTCGACGTGGAGAACCGCAACAGCGCGCGCACCACGCAGTACTTCACGCGGCTGAACTATAATTTCTAAAGGAGCGCTCCCATGAAAAGAACCGTCCTTCCTTTGTTATTCGCGCTGTTCTGCGCGGCGCAGGCCGCGGCGGAGCAGACCCGGTTGGTTTACGCCCTCCCGGCCACGGTGCCGGCGGTGATCCCTTATACGGCCCTGGAAAAGGGCTTCTTCAAGGACGAAGGCCTCGACGTGGAAGCCAAGATGTTCTCTTCGGGCCGGGAGGCCTTGCAGGCGCTCTTGGCCGGCCATGCGCAGATACAGTCCGTTTCCGAGACGCCGGTGGTGCACGCCATCCTGCAGGGAAACAAGATCGCGGTCATCGCCACCGCGGCGAGGCATATCGAGGCCAAGCTCATCGCGCGCACGGACCGCGGAATACTCAAGCCCGCGGATCTGCGCGGCAAGAAGATCGCCACCCTGCCCGGGACGAACTCCGACTACTTCATGTACGTGTTCCTTAAGAAGAACGGGATCGCGCTGGAAGACGTCAAGATCGCGAATATGCCGCCGCCGGAGATGGTGACGGCCTACGCCAAGGGCGACATCGACGGATATTTCGCTTGGGAGCCGCACATCACCTACGGGCGCCGGCAGCTCCCCGAGGTCTCCAAGGTGTTCTATCCGGGCGACCTCTATCACGGCTGGACCACCGTGAACATGGACCCGGAATTCATCCGCCAGAACCCGCAGACCGTGCGCAAGGTCGTGCGCGCCTTGCTTCGGGCGGAGGAATTCGTCCGCAAGAACAAGAGCGAGGCCGTGCGGATCACGGCGGCCCGGCTGAAGATCGATGAGAAAGTGCTGCGGGATCTATGGAAGGAAAACGTCTTCCAGGTCGAACTCAACGAGGGGCTGCTCAAGAGCATGACCGAGATCGGAACGTGGGCGCGGGAGAAGAACTCCATCGCCGGGCCGCTTCCGGACTTCAAGGACTATTTGTATGATGCGGCTCTTGCTGCGGAAAAACCTTCGCGATTGCGGCGCTGAGACGACGGCTTTGGGCGCCGGACCTCGCTCCGCGCGAGGCCTCCTGCGGGGGGCCTCGCGCGAGGCGATGATTTTCGCGCTGTCTTTAGCCCTGGTCGCCGCGTTCTGGGAAGTCCTCGCCCGCTCCGGCCTCTATCCGATCCATCTCTTCCCTCCGCCCAGCCGCATCCTGCCCGCCCTGCGCGCGCTGGCCGTCTCAGGAGAGCTGGGGATGGACTTGCGCGCCAGCGCGCTGCGCTGGCTGGCGGGTTTCGCCCTGGGAACGCTCTGCGGAGCCGTCGCGGGCTTTTTGACCGGGGGAGTCCGCCTCTTGAGAGAGAGCGCGGGACAGGTCCTCCATCTGTGCCGGACCACGCCGTTCATCGTGCTCATCCCCTTGGCGATCCTCTGGTTCGGCTTGGGCGAGATCGAGAAGATCGCGGTCGTGGCCTGGGGCGCGTTCTTCCCCGTTTGGCTGAGCACGCAGGCCGGAGTCCTGGGAGTGGAGAGAGAGTATGTCTGGGCGGCGCGCTGCTTGGGCGCCCGCGGCATGCGGCTCTATTGGGATGTCCATCGCCCCAGGTGCCTGCCGTTCATCGTGACCGGGGCGCGCGTCTCCATCTCGACGGCGACCTTCGCGCTGGCGGCCGCCGAGATGGCCGGAGCTTTCGAGGGTCTGGCCTACCGCGTCTTCTACGCGCATCAGATGTTCCAGACGGAGCGGATGATGGCGGGCATCCTGGTCATCGCCTTCCTCGGCTTGGCGCTGGACCGCCTTTTCCTTTGGACGATCCGTCGACTCATGCCCTGGTGGGAGGAGGAGCGATGAGCCCGGCCCCGCCGAAGATCGAGTTCGACGCGGTCGAGCACCGCTACGCGCGGGGACTCCTCGCGGTCGAGGATATCCGTTTTTCCGTCGGGAAAGGGGAGTTCCTCTGCGTGCTGGGTCCCTCGGGCTGCGGCAAATCCACGCTCCTGCACCTGGCCGCCGGACTCTTCCCTCCGTCGAAAGGGAGCGTCCGGGTGGATGGACGTCCCGTCCTGGGACCGGGACCGGATCGCTGCATGGTGTTCCAACAGCATGGCCTCTTCCCCTGGCTGAGCGCCGGAGAGAACGTCGCCTTCGGGCCGCGCATGCGCGGCCTGCGCTCCGACGAACAGCGGCGCATCGCGCGGCGCTGTCTGGAAGAAGTCGGACTTGAAGGGCGAGAGAACGCCTATCCGCGAGAACTCAGCGTGGGCATGCGGCAGCGCGTGGGCTTGGCTCGGGCGTTCGCCAACGAGCCGGCCGTCCTGCTCATGGACGAGCCCTTCGCTTCGCTCGACGCCCTGACGCGGCGGCAGATGCAGGGACTCTTGAAGTCCGTCTGGAAGCGCCACGGCAGCACGGTCATCTTCGTCACGCACGACGTCTCCGAATCCCTGCTCCTAGCCGACCGGATACTCGTGCTTTCCCCTTCTCCCGGACGGATAAGCAAGGAGTTCCTTCCCGACCCCCGGGCAGCGGGCCGGCTGGAAGCGGAGATCCTTTCGCAGCTCTCTTTCGCCGGGTAAAGCCGGCGGCCGTCCGTTTCCAGGACCGGTCCTTGGCGAACGCCAGGGGAGTCGTGTTTATGGGCGCGATGGGCCTTAATGTCGGTCCGCCGCGGGAGAGCATTTTTTTGTTAGGATTTCCTTATGATGAACTCGATCTTCGCGCGAAAACCCTTGGCGCTCATTCTCAAGGAGATGGAAGGCGAGCACCGGCTCAAGCGCGTGCTCGGTCCCGTCCAGCTCACCCTTTTGGGTATCGGCTGCATCATCGGCACCGGCATCTTCGTCCTGACGGGCATCGCCGCGCACGACAAGACCGGTCCGGCCTTGGTGCTTTCCTTCGGAGTCGCGGGCCTGGCCTGCATCTTCTCCGCGCTCTGCTACGCGGAGTTCGCGGCCATGGTTCCCGTGGCCGGCTCGGCCTATACCTACGCCTACGCCACCTTGGGCGAGCTCTTCGCCTGGATCATCGGCTGGGACCTCGTGCTCGAGTACACCGTGGCCTCTTCCAGCGTGGCGCACGGCTGGTCGCACTACTTCCAGGCCTTCCTGGCGAACTTCGGACTGCATGTGCCCCAGGTCCTGAGCCGCGCGCCCTTTGACTTCGACCCGGAGCTGGGCCGATTGGTGGGCACCGGCACTTGGTTCGACCTGCCGGCCATCGTGATCACCGTGCTCCTGACCATCCTGCTCGTGCGAGGGATCAAGGAGAGCGCTCAGTTCAACGCGTTCATGGTCGCGCTCAAGGTCGCGGTGGTGCTCTTCGTCGTCGCCGTGGGCGCCTACTTCGTCAAGCCGGAGAACTGGCATCCCTTCGCGCCTTACGGCTACACGGGCGTGAGCTTTTTCGGGCATACTCTGTTCGGGCAGACCGGTCCCGGGGGGCAGCCCTTGGGCATGCTCGCGGGTTCGGCCATGATCTTCTTCGCATACATCGGTTTCGACTCGGTCTCCACCCAGGCCGAGGAGACCAAGAACCCCCAGCGAGACGTGCCCATCGGCATCATCGCCTCCCTGATCATCTGCACTATCCTTTATATAGCCGTGGCCGCGGTGCTTACGGGCATGGTGCCGTACAACAAGCTGAACATCGACGCTCCGGTCTCGGACGCCTTCGCCCAGATCGGCATGCCGTGGGCCTCGTTCATCATCTCGATCGGAGCCGTGGCGGGGATGACCTCGGTGCTGCTCGTGCTCATGCTCAGTCAGCCCCGCATCTTCCTGGCTATGGCGCGCGACGGCATGGTCCCCCCCTCGATCTTCGGCGCGGTGCACCCGCGTTTCGGCACGCCGTGGAAGTCCACGATCATCATGGGAGCGGTGGTGTCCCTGCTCGCGGCTTTGGTGCCTTTGCGCATCCTGGCCGAACTCGTCAACATCGGGACCCTGCTGGCCTTCGTTATCGTCTGCGCGGCCGTGCTCGTCATGCGCAAGACCGAGCCGGATGCCTCGCGGCCCTTCCGCTGTCCGCTGGTGCCGTGGGTCCCGCTCATGGGCATCGCCATCTGCTCCTTGCTCATGTTCTCTTTGCCCGCGGAGAACTGGCTGCGCCTGATCGTATGGCTCGCGCTCGGCTTCGTGGTCTACTTCGGCTACGGCCGCAGTCACAGCGTCTTGGCCAAGCTTCGCGCGGAAGTCCCGTCCGATGCGGGCGAAGCGCAGGCAGTCCAACCCCAATGAACAGCAGGACGAGGTTTCTCAATGAGTTCCAGCCAAGAGCCTGAGAGGGATCGTCCGGCCGAACAGGCGGCGGCGCCGGCTGAGGGCGCTCTTCGGCCCAAGCAGATACAGCTGCCGCTGACCGAAAGGGCCGGGGCCATGCTCAAGGACGTGGCGCATTTCCTCGAGAGCCTCAAGCAGGTCCATCCGGAGCTCTATGAGGAGAAGCCTCGGCCAAAGCCCAATGCTCCGCCTCCCCCTCCTCCCGTGGACCAGTCCGTGCTCTGGCCCGAGGGCGATCCTGCGCGCGCCAAGGCCGCGATCTCCGCGCGCGTGGAGCATTTCAGCCGCGTCGTCGGCGTGCGCTGCCGCCGGGTCTGCATCAAGGACCAGCGCACGCTTTGGGGCAGCTGCACGGCTTCGGGACAGCTCAATTTCAACTGGCGCCTGGTGCTCGCTCCTCCCGAGGTCCTCGATTACGTGGTCATCCACGAGCTCTGCCATCTCAAGGAGATGAACCACTCCAAGCGCTTCTGGCATCTGGTCAACAACCACTGCCCGGACCACAAGCTCCGGCGGCGCTGGCTCAAGTCGAATTCCGAGGCTCTTCGCAAAGCCTGCCCTTCCTCGTCTTCCTCGGCATGATCCGGCAGGCAGCCGGCGGTAAAAGTCCGGCGGAAGGCAAGATCGTTTTGCTGATTCTGCTCTTAGGCGCTTCACTCGCCGTTCCTTCGCTGTCCGCGCCGCCGGGCGGTTCCCCCCTGCCGAAAAAGCCTCAAGATCAGGCCGCGCCTTCCCCCTCATCCGCGAAGAAAGCGCAGGAGTCCAGGGAAGTCCGCGCGGCCGAACAGCTTTTGACGCGGGCCGATGCCCTGCGCGGAGAAGGACGCCACAAGGAAGCGGCCAAGGCCTATATCCGCGTGCTCGAGGTCTTCGACGGAGCCGTCGGCTCCGAGGACCTGCGCATGGCGCGCGCTCTTGAAGGCCTCTCCATCAGCCTGGAAGGCCAGGGGCTTTATGAGGATGCCGCGAAGATGGGACTCAAAGGAGCGCGCATCTATGCCACGGTCCACGGGCCTCGGAGCCTTGAGGTGGCATTCTGCGCGGAGCGGCTTGCGCGAGTGAGCGCTTTGGGAAAGCAGTTCGCGCAATCCTTGGCGTATTATGAGCAGGCTCTTTCCATCGAGAGCGAGCGCTACGGGCCCAAGAGTCCCAAACTCGTCCCCCTTCTCGAGGATTATTCCGCCATCCTGCGCAGGACTCCTCGCAAGGCCGATCTTCAACGCATCGAGGAGCGCCTGCGCTCTATCCGATATTCCGCGGAATCCGCCCAGTAAGGCCCGTCGTCCCGGCGGAAGCCGGGACCCAGGCTCCGACGTTCTCCTGGATTCCGGCTTTCGCCGGAATGACGGAGTCAATATCGCGCTTTTGACGGAGCGCGAAGAAGGAAGAAGGATGCCGCGGCCGCGGCTCCGAGCGCGCCCATGAGGAACGGCGCCGGCGCTCCGACGTGGGTCCAGAGCAAGCCCGCCGCCGCGCTCGCCGCGAACGCCAGGCCGCCGCTCATCCCTTGAAAATAACCCATGAGGCTCGCGCGGGAAGCGGGCGTGCTCAAGTCCGCGACATAGGCCTTGGCCACTCCTTCGGTGAGCGCGCCGTAGAGGCCGTAGCTCATCCAGAGCGCCCAGAGCGCGGCGCGCGAGTGCAGAAAGGCGAATCCCAGATAGACGCAGGCGAATATTCCCAGTCCCAGGGCCAGGGTCTTTGGCCGGCCCAGAGAGTCCGAGAGACGTCCTGCGGGCATCGCGAGCGCGGCATAGACCACGTTGTATGCGACATAGGCCAGCAGGACTTCCTCGGTCCCGAAGCCTTCCGCTTTCATGCGCAGAAGCAGGAAGACGTCGCTGCTGTTGCAGATCGCGAAAAGTCCGTAGATCCAGAGGAAGCGCTTGAACTCCGAGGAGAGCGGCGAGGCCGCGACGGCGGGGACAGGCGCGGCCGGCGGGAGCGCGGCAGGGGCCTCTTCCTCCGCAGGCCGAGTTTCCTTGGCGAATGCGGCCAGGGCCAGGACGCCGAGCAGTCCCGGCACGAACGCCGCGAGGAAGACCTGCCGGTAGCCCAGACCCCAGAAATGCATGAGCCCTAGGGCCGTGAGCGGGCCCAGGGCCGCGCCCGCGGTGTCCATGGCGCGGTGAAAGCCGTAGGCCAGGCCGCGGTGTTCCTTGTCGCAGGCCGCGGCGATGAGCGCGTCGCGGGGAGCGGTGCGCAGTCCCTTGCCCGTGCGGTCGATGAAGCGCGTGAAGAGCACGCAGGTCCAGCCCGTGGCCAGGGCCATGAGCGGCTTGCTCAACGCCGAGAGTCCGTAGCCCGCGAGCACGAAGGGCTTTCTGCGGCCGAGGCGGTCCGATAGTCGTCCGCCCACGGCCTTGAGCAGGCTCGCCGTGGCCTCGGCCGTGCCTTCGATGAGCCCTACCGCGGCCATGGGCGCTCCGAGTTGGGCGGTGAGGAAGAGAGGGACGATGGGGTAGAGCATCTCGCTGGAGATGTCCGTCAGGCCGCTGACGATGCCCAGGACCCAGACGTTTCGGCCGATGCCTTTCATGGAAAAGCGATCCGTCGACTACTGCCCGGCGGCCTGGGCCTGCTGTTCGCTCGCCTTGCCCGCGGCTTCGTAGACCGCGGCGGCCTTCTGGGCTTTGTCGAGGTCGTTTTTGAGCGTGTCCGCGTAGCGGGTCGCGGCGTTATCGGCTTGCTGCTCTTGGGCCGGGGGCGTCTTTCGGCCGCAGGCGCAGGGGAGCGCGAAGAGCGAGAGCAGGAGGATGCGGCGGGCGGTGGTCATTGGTCGGCCTCCTTTTTGGGCTGAAGAGACTTGATCTTTCCGTTGAGCTGCGCGATGTGGCGGATCTTGAGGTCCGGCGCCATGTCCAGGGCTTTGAGATAAGCCATGGCTTCCTGATAGAGGCCCAAGGCCTCCTGGGGCTTTCCCGTTTGCTCGAGATCGACGGCGCGCGCAAGATGCAGGTCCAGCTCGATCTGGTAGACGGCATCGTGCACCCGGCGCTCCAAAGCCAGGAAAGGATCCGGGTTGGAGGCGTGTCCCCGATAATCGGCCAAGCGCAGGAGCAGGTCTCCGTAGGCCTTGATCTTCGCGCGCGCGTCGGAGATCCGTTGGACTTTTTTGAGCGTGAGCTCGGTCTCCTGCTGGGCGGTCTCCAGAAGCGCGCAGTCGAGTTCCTCCTTGCGCCGGACCAGAGCGTCCTTGGCGGGATCCTCCAGGGTCGGGATGCCCTTCTCCTCGTATTTCGCGAGTTCCTGCAGGTTGACGATGATCTGTTCCAGCTTGGCCAGGCGCGTCTGCGGGTTGATCGTCTCTTCCGCGCGTCCGGCGTCCTCGCGCAGGAGCTCCTTGCGCTGGGCGATGTCCAGGGAGACGATGTGCGCGCAGTTGACGCAGAGTCCGGAGGCGTTGAGGCTGAAGAACCAGCCGGAACAGCCGCAATATTTGCAGTGAGTCATCAGGATTCCCGCCGCAGGACCATGCGATAGCGCGCCTTGTTGGCGCGGACCTTCAAGACGGCCTCGTTGACCTGGTCCATGGGCAGGACCTCGACGATGGGCCGCACGCCGCGGCGCGCCGCGAAATCGAGCATGCGCCGCATGTCCTTGCGCCCGCCGATGGGGCTGCCGCACACGTTCTTGGCTCCGTGGATGAGATCGAACACCTGCAGCTTCAGGGGAGAGGGCGAGGCGCCCACGAAGCAGAGGCTGCCTTCGGGCCGCAGGGCCGCCAGGAAGGGCCGGAAATCCAGGTCCGCGGAAACGGTCGAAAGAATGAAGTCATAGGCGCCCCGCGGCGGCTTCCCGTCGGAGCGGAACTCCGCGGCGCCCAGTCCGCGCGCCTCTGCTTCCTTATCCGGCGAGCTGGAGAAGACCGTGGTATGGGCGCCCAGCTTTGAGGCGAACTGCACGGCCAGGTGGCCGAGTCCGCCCATGCCCAGCACCGCGCAGCGCGTGCCGCGGCCCACCGCGTGGCGCACGAGCGGCGAATAGACCGTGAGTCCTCCGCACAAGAGCGGTGCCGCGTGCTCGGAGGCCAGCTTTTTGGGGATGGGGAAGGCGAATCTCGCGTCCACGCGCAGAGCCTGGGCGAAGCCGCCGGAGCGGCCCACGCAGGTGGCTCGGCTCGCGGAGCAGAAGTTCTCGGCTCCGCGGCGGCAGAACTCGCAGGTCCCGCAGGAGCCGCACTGCCAGCCGATGCCCACGCGCTCGCCGACCTTGAGTCCGCGCACGCGCTTTCCCATGGCGCGGACCGTGCCCACGACCTCGTGCCCGGGGATCAGCGGATAGGCCGATATCTTCCAATCATCGTCGATGAGATGGATGTCGCTGTGACAGAGGCCGCAGCAGGAGACCTCGACTTCGACTTCCCCCTCCAGCGGTTCGCCCACGGCATAACTGCAGGGCGTCAATCGCGCCTTGGGAGCGTGGGCGGCGTAGGCTTGTATCTGGACCATAGGGATCACTCCGGGGGTTCGAGATGGATGAGTATCCTTCCCAGGTTGCGTACGCGGTCTCTTAGGCGCCGCTCCATCTCCTCGGTCAGGTCGTGAGCCGCGCGGATGTTCATTTTGCCGGGCAGGCGGCAGGACAGGGAGACCGTGAAATTCTCTCCGGCGACGGAGCGCACGCAGACGTCCGTGAGCCGGGCCGTGAAGCCTCGCTCGCGCAGGAAATCCTCGAGGATGTCCCGCACGGAGCCCTCGTCCACGGTCCGGGCCTTGCGCACGTGGGTGGAGTCTCCCGCGGGCTCGATATGCGAGCGGACCTCCGAGAGATCCGGGAAGGCCGCGCGCAGCAAGGCCTCGAACTCGTCGGCCCGGGCATGCGCCTGCCGCAGATCCAGCGCCGGGTCCACCTCCAGGTGCAGCTCGAAGGCTCGGCGGGAATCCTCCTCATAAAGGCGCAGACCGTGGATCGCGAAGCCGTGGCGGGCCGCCAGAGCGAGGGCCGCCGCCGGCACGTCCAAGGGCAGGGCCGCATCGGGCTCCACGTGCACGAGCACGTCGGCTTTCGGGAAAGCGGTCTGTACCGAGGCCTCCGCCTTGTCGGCGGTCGCATGGGCGCTCTCGAGCGGCGTCCCCTGCGGCACGGCGATCGTGATCTCCGCGAAAAGTTCGGGACCGCTCTTTCGCACGCGGACCTTCTTTACCGCGAGAACTCCGGGGACCTGGGCTGTCAGGCGAACCTGTTCATCGAGGCCCGCGGGCACGGCGTCCAGGAGGTCGTTGATGGAGCGGCGGCCGAGGTCCCAGCAGACTTTGAGCACGATGAGTCCTACGCACAGCGCGGCCAGGGAATCGGCCTTGGCCAGCCACGCCAGACCCGTGCGCTCGGAGAGCAGGACGCCCGCGAGTCCCATGAGGACCACGCAGGAGGACCATATGTCCGTCGAAAAATGAAGGGCATCGGCTTCCAAGGCCTGGCTGTCGTACTTCTTGGCCACGCGCATGAGCGCGCGCGAGCGCGACCAATCCACTCCGATGGAGAGCAGGATCACGGCGAAGGACCAGATATTGACGTCCACGATCTTGTCGGAGAAGAGGAGACGGTGCGCGGATTCCTTGAAGATCCAGACGCAGGTGATGACGAGCAGCAGGGTCTCGAAGAGCGCGGAAAGGTTCTCGAACTTCCCGTGCCCGTAGGGGTGGTCCTGGTCCGCCGGGCGCGAGGAGACGTGCACGGCCCAGCAGGTCACGGCCGCGGCGAGAAGGTCCAAGCCGGAATGGGCGGCTTCCGAGAGTATTCCTAGGCTGTTGGTCCAGAGCCCGATGCCCAGCTTCGTCCCGGTCAGAAGCACGGCGGCGGCCACCGAGGAGATCGCGACCAAACTCTTCTCCCGGTGAGCCGCCGCCGATGTTTTTAGGGGCCGCGTCGTGATGATTTCAGCGTCCATCTGGTGGAGTGTCTCCAACGCTTCTTTACATTACCTGATTCGTCATTCCGGCGAAAGCCGGAATCCAGGAGTCGTCTGGACCCCGGCTTTCGCCGGGGTGACGCACTACGCCAGCAGGGTGACGAGCACGGCTTTCTGCGCATGGAGGCGGTTCTCGGCCTCATCGAAGACCACCGAGTTGGGCGAGTCCACGACCTCGTCGGTGACCTCTTCTCCGCGGTGCGCCGGCAGGCAGTGCATGAAGATCGCGTCGGCCTTGCCGGTGCGGCGCATGAGCGAGGCGTTGACCTGGAAGGGCTTGAAGGTCTGCACGCGCTCGGCGTGCTCGGTCTCCTGGCCCATGCTGGTCCAGACGTCGGTGTAGACCGCGTCCGCGCCGCGCACGCCGTCCAAGTCGTCGGTGACCTCGATGCGGGCGCCCGTCTTGGCCGCGTCCTTCTTCGCGAGCTCGAGCACCTTGGCCGAGGGCTCGTAGCCCTTGGGGCAGACGCAGGAGACCGAGACGCCCAGCTTGGCTCCGCCGAGCAGGAGGCTGTGGGTCACGTTGTTGCCGTCGCCCACGTAGGCGAGTTTGAGTCCTTCGAGCGTGCCCTTGTGCTCCAGCAGGGTCAGGTAGTCGGCCAGGCCCTGGCAGGGATGGGAATAGTCCGAGAGCCCGTTGATGATCGGGATCGTGGCGTTCTTGGCGAGGATCTCGATGTCGGTGTGCTTGTATACGCGGGCCATGATGCCGTCCACGTAGCGCGAGAAGACCTTGGCGGTGTCCGCTACCGTCTCACCCCGCCCGAGTTGAAGGTCCGAGGCCGAGAGGTAGAGGGCGTGCCCGCCGAGCTGGTGCATGCCCACCTCGAAGGAGACGCGCGTGCGCGTGGACTTCTTCTCGAAGATCATGCCGAGCGTCTTGCCTTCGAGCAGCCGATGCGGCTTGCCGGCCTGCTGCTCCTTCTTGAGCTTGCGGGCCAGCTTGAACCAGTCGTGGATCTCCTCGGCGGAGCAGTCGGCCAAGGTCGTCAGGTGACGGCGCGTCTTCTCAATGCTCTTGGTGGTCATCGTAGTGGCTTTGAATGATCGTCCCCGCTTTCCCTTCCAGGGCTTGCGGAAGACTCTCAATGTCCGTGATCAGGACTTTTCTGCCTCCTTGTGAGAGATAGAGCAGCGCGGCCTCGATCTTCGGCCGCATGCTGCCCACGGCGAAATGCCCCTGCGCGAGGAACTGCCGGGCTTCCCGCGCGGTGATGCGTTCCAGATTCTGCTGCTGAGGGGTGCCGAAGTTAAGGCAGGCGTTGGGCACCGCGGTGAGGATGATGAAGCAGTCGGCTTTGATGGAGCTGGCGAGCACCGCGCTGGCCAGGTCCTTGTCGATGACGGCTTCCACGCCCGTGTACTGCTTCTCGGGAGTCTCGATGACCGGGACTCCCCCTCCGCCCACGGCGATGACGACGTCTCCGAAGAGCACCTGGGTCCGGATCATGTGGCGCTGGATGACTTTTTGGGGCATGGGAGAGGGCACCACGCGCCGCCAGCCGCGCTTGGCATCCTCCATCATGGTCCAGCCCTTCTCCTTCATGAGGCCGCGGGCCTCGGATTCCGGGTAGAAGCGTCCTACGGGCTTGGTGGGCTTCTTGAAGGCCGGGTCATCCTGGTCCACGACGACCTGCGTGATGGTGGTGACCACGTAGCGCCGGATCTTTCGGCGGCGCATGGCGTTGAGCAGTCCCATCTGCAGGTAGTGGCCCATGCTCCCTTCGGACATGGCCACGCAGGCATCCAGCGTCATGGCCGGGATCTCGGAGTTGGCGATCTCGTTCTGCCGGAAGATGTTTCCCACCTGAGGGCCGTTGCCGTGCGTGATGACCAGATGGTTCTCCGGCTTGAGGAGGCAGGCGAGCTTCTCGCAGGTCTCCTCCGCGTTCCTCTGCTGCTCCAAGGGAGTCCCTTTTTCCTTTGGGCCCAGGAGCGCGTTGCCCCCGATGGCGACGATATAGAGATCGTGTTCCATGCCGGAGCTTCCTTACGCGAGGACCTTCTTGATGCGCGCGCAGGCCCAGTCGATCTCTTTCTTGTCGATGACCAGCGGGGGCGCCAGGCGGATGACGTGCTCGTGAGTCTCCTTGCAGAGCATCCCTTCGGCCATGAGCATCTCGCAGAAGCGGCGCGCGCCGCCGGCCTCGGGCTTGAGCTCGATGCCGATGAGCAGGCCTTTGCCGCGGATCTCCTTGATATGCGGGCTTTGGATCTCGCAGAGCCGCTCCATGAGGTACTCGCCCAGTTCGTTGGCATGCTCCACGAGCCCGTCGTCTTCCAGGATGCGCAGGGCCGCGCGGGAGACCGCGCAGGCCAGCGGATTTCCGCCGAAGGTGCTGCCGTGGTCTCCGGGCTTGAAGACTCCCATCACTTCGCGGGAGGCCAGCACCGCGGAGATGGGCAGGATGCCTCCGCCCAGGGCCTTGCCCAGGATCAGGACGTCGGGGCGCACGTTCTCGTGCTCGAAGGCGAACATCTTGCCGGTGCGGCCCAGGCCGGTCTGGATCTCGTCGAACATGAGCAGGACGCCGTTCTTGGTGCAGAGGTTTCGGACCTGCTGGAGGTATTCCGGCGGAGGCATGAGTATTCCCGCCTCGCACTGGATGGGCTCCACGAGGAAGGCCACGGTGTTGGGCGTGATGGCATTCTGCAGGGCCTGTACGTCTCCGAAGGGCACGACCTTGAATCCCGGGGTGTAGGGGCCGAAGTCCTTGCGGTACTGCTCCTCGGTCGAGAAGCTCACCAGGGTCACGGTCCGGCCGTGGAAGTTGTTGGCGCAGGCGATGATCTCGGCGCGGTCCTGGGCGAAGCCCTTGCGCATGCACGCCCACTTTCGCGCGGTCTTGATGGCCGTTTCCACGGCCTCGGCGCCGGTGTTCATGGGGAGCGCGGCCTCGAAGCCGCTAAGCTCGCAGAGTTCCTTGAGCCAGGGGCCGAGCTGCTCGTTGTGGAAGGCGCGCGCGGTCAGCGCGACCTTCTTGGCTTGCTCGACCAGGGCCTTGACGAGCTTGGGGTGCAGGTGGCCGTGGTTGATGGCTGAGTACGCGCTGAGCATGTCCATGTACTTGCGGCCTTCCGGGTCCTTGACCCAGACGCCCTTGGCCTGGCTGATGACGATGGGCAGCGGATGATAGTTGTTCGCTCCGTATTTATCGGAGAGATCGATGAGTTCCTGCGTGCGGCTGATGGCGACGGTGGTCATGAACGGCCTCCTTCTTTTGTTCCCGGATTAATATCCCGATATTAGCAAATCCTCGCGAGTCCATATCCCCTTCGTCATCCCGGCGAAAGCTTGGACCCCGGCTTTCGCCGGGGAGACGGGAAACAGCCGTCATCCCGGCGAAAGCCGGGACCCAGGAGTTGCTGGACCCCGGCTTCCGCCGGGGCGACGAAGTGGTTGTCATCCCGGCGAAAGCCGGGACCCAGGAGTCGCCGTTGTTCACTGGGAGTTTTCCTTGCGGCGCACGAGGACCCGGTCATAGACCATGAGCCCCAGCATGGAGGCGATGCCCACGGCCGCGAAGACGTACCAGAGCCGGTCCGGGTGGAAGCGTTCGAACAGGCTGCGCGTGAGCTCCCCCGCGCTCAGGCCGGTCTTGGCCGACAAGGTCGAGAGAACCTCCGCTTTGGGCAGGGCCGAGAGCTGTTCCGGCGTGAAGCCGAAGTCCAAGGCCAGCACCTTGCGCGCGAAGTTGGTCTTGTCGCCGAAGTTCTCATAGGCGTAGCCGCCGAGCTTGCTGCCGATGGCCCAGCCGATGGCCAGGGGCACGTTCGCGTAGCCCAGGTAGAGCGCCTTCTTGTCGGGCGGGGCCAGGCCGGCGAGGTATTCCATCTTCTTGGGAGAGGCGGCCATCTCTCCGATCGCGAAGACGAGTATTCCCAGGATGCAGAGGCCTCCGGACATGCTGGCTCCGGCGAGCACGATGCCGCAGGCCGCGATGAAGATTCCGATGACGATGGAGGTCAGGGCCTTGAAGCGCGAGAAGAGCATGGCGATGGGGATCATGAAGAGGATGATGAAGCCCGCGTCCAGGTTGATCATCCATTCCGGCGGGATGTTTCGCCCGGCCGCGCCCAGCTCCGTCAGCCGCGTGGAATGCAGGATGCGTCCGAGCGCGAGCACCACCCCCGAGGAATCCACCCAGTCGTCGATGAAGTTGGGCAGGATGTCGAAGAGCTGCATGAACATGAGCCAGAAGCCGGAGAAGAGCAGCAGGAACGCGATCAGGCGCGGCTCGAAGATGTTCTTCACCGAGTCGGTCAGGATCTTGAAGAACTCCCGGACCGGGCTGCCCTCCGCGCGCTTCTGCGGGGAAGCGGGCGCCTCGAAGAGGCAGAGCACCAGGAGGTTGAGCGCGATGGCGCAGGCGCTCATGTAGAAGATGTATTTCCAGGAGATGATGCGCAGGCTGCCCGCGATCCAGGGGCCCAGGAAGCCGCCGATGTTGACGACCTGATAGAAGATCCCCCACCCCAGGGCCGCGTGCTTCTCATCCATGGAATGCGCGATGATGCCTTGGATGCCGGGCTTGAAGATGGCGGTGCCCGTGGCCAGGAGCATGCAGGCCGCGAAAAAACCGGGGTAGGTCCTTTGCTGGGCCATGAGCAGGTAGGCCGTGATGGTCAGGACCGCCGAGAAGGCCACGGTCTTTTTGTAGCCGTAGCGGTCCGCGTAGCCTCCCGTGAACATGGGCAGCAGGCACTGGATGAGCGCCCACCAGGAGTAGATGCTTCCTTTCTGGAGATGGTTGAACTCCAAGCCGCCGCGCGCGGCCGCGTCCACGATGTAGATCGAGAGCAGCGCGCGCACGCCGTAGTAGCCCCAGCGCTCGAAGAGCTCGATGATATTGGCGAACCACAATGCGCGCTTGAACGTGCGGACCTGCTCCAAGAATCCCGGCGATTTCGTGGTCATGGGCGTCCTCTCTGCGCCCAGGTTAGCAAATCGCCGGCACGAGCAAGGAGGGCCTTCGAACACCCCTGTCCATAGTCGAAAGGGCTCTTATTGTTTCCGTTCGCGCTCAGCGGCCCACTCTTTGAGCCGGCGGACGCGTTTGAAGTGCGATGGGTGCGTCAGCGGGATGAGAGAGAAGAGCTTTGTCGCGAGGGGATCGGCGCGGAATTCCTCTATGAGCCAGGAAGGGTGCGTGAGCCAGCCGGAGAAGTGGTCCGCCCGCAGTTCCCTCTGCCGGTTCGAGGACAGGAAAAGCGATATCCCGAGAACCATGGCGAACAGGCCGGCCCAGACCAGTTGTCCGGGAGAAAGCACGGCCCTGGCGGCGCCTGAGAGCGTCTGCGCGAGCGGCACGGCCCAGCCCGGGATGCAATCGACGATGTACGACGACAACAGAAGGCAGGCGGCGAATGCGAAGTCCCACATATGCGCGCGATCCGCCGTTTGAGCCGCGTCTCCAAGATGGATGTGCGCAAACTCGTGGGCCAGGATGCCGGCCAGCCTTCGCGTCGGGAGCCGGGCGCTGTCTTGACCGACGGTGATCAACGAAGCGGAACCTTTCGATTCGACCTCCGCGGCTCCCGCGGGTTCGATGACGAGACGCGTCTCGGGCGCTTGCTCCGCGTCGAGCCCCAGGCGGACCGTCAAACGCCGCGCCATGTTTTTCAACCGGGATTCCAAGGCCGCGCATTCCGTCGCGGACGGAGGTTTCGGCTGCGGGAGCGTTGAGCGGAAGAAGTAAAAGACGATGAACACCAAGGGAAGGAATTCAGCGAGCAGGAGCGCCCAGGTTTCGGCGACGAACGCCTTCGGGGACGGCCGCGGCCGCAAGAGCATGACGGTGAGGACGATCGCCGGCGCGATTGCGGAGGCGGCGGCAAGAATGTTGTTGACGGGCAAGAGCGGCAGCGCGCCCAGCAGCATGAGGATCCCGCCCAGTTCCCCGATTGCAGCCGCGCGCCTCATCGCTCGCTCGAGCCGGGGCGGGGCGTGATAATCCGAGAGAGAGAGCTTTCCCGGCAGCTTGGAGAGAATTTCGTCGTCTTCTGATTCCAGGATTCCGCCCGCGCCAAGGGTCGCCGGTGCGCTCGCGCGATCCGCGGGCGCGGCCGTGCCATTTGCCGGGGGGCCGAGCTGCTCGCGCGTTTGGGAGGCGCCGTCATAGAGCGCGGCCAGGGAAACCGCGGAGGAGCCTTCGCTTCCTTGCGCGGGGAGCATCCGTTCCAACGCATGCGCGATCCCTTCGGACTTTTGAGAGGAGTTCTCATCCGTTGGATGTTCCGTTTTCACGTTGGAGATTATTTCGCCGGCGTCAAAGCGTGAGGCGCGGCTCAGTGGATCTCCGCGCGGGGACTCATTCGACTCGGCGGCTGAGGCTGCGGCGCTTGGTCGGGGAGTCGTCGCTTCATCCAAGGAGCGCTGCTGCTCAGGTCGGATCAGGAGCCGGAGTTCCTCCGGCGCGATGTCGGGCAGGGGCGAGAGGATTGGCAGGGACGTGAAGGAATCTGCAAGCGCGCTCTTGCCCGGGGCGACGGACAGCGGCGCGATGATGACGGCCGGGACGATGACCGCTCCGGTCTGAGAGCCGTTCATTCCCCCCGTTGCGCAGGACTGCGCGGCCGCCGGCGCGACGGGCGCCCACGCCAGGCAAAGGTTCAGGAGCGCGGCAAGGCTTGTTTTAACGCGCGACTTTAATGCCGTTCGGGACGGGAGTGCATTCATTCTTGCGGCCTCTCAGTCCAAGCGGAGTCCGGATCGCCGTAGTCTCGTTTGAATTCCATCCAATATTCAGGATGTTCTTGCGCGGATTTTTTGACCAGCGCCCGGAAGTTTTCCCATGTGAGTTGTCCCTCAGGTCGATGGATGCCGGGCAGGGATTTCTCGCGCAGCAATTCTTCCAGTCTGAGCTGGTCCCTTCGCAGGCGCTCTTCAAAAGCGCCGAGCACGAGCGCGTCGCTTTCGCGCAGCAAGGGCCGCCGTTCGGAATCAAGGAAGGATTGGATCTTATGGGATGCGGTCGAGAGTCTTGAGAGCTCACCCTCGCGCGTGATGGACTGGACGCGAGCGGCAGTGTGCAGGAGTGTCAGAGCGTCACCCATCCCCTCCTTTTCCCTCAGGACGCTCAAGGCGGCCAAGGTTCGCCGGGCGGAAAGGAGGTCCGCATAGGATTGCGCCCATGCCTCGGAGACCCGTCCCAGGCGCTGCCGGTATGCGTCGACGGGATCTTGGGCTTCGGCCATGTCCAATTTATCCGCATACCCTCCTTGGGACTTGAGGCTATCCCAATAAGCGTCCGGAGACTGCGCGAGATTTTTGGCGGCTTCCAAACGGGAACTCGGCGCGCCTTTTGCCAGGCGCGCGTCCACGAGATAGCCGGTCAGCCAGGCGAGCTGTTCGTTGATCAAAAGAGAGGGGAAGCCCGGCATCCCCTGCGCCAGCGCGGCGTTCACGATGTGCTGGAACTCGTGCGCCAAGGCTCCGGCGAGATCTTTGACGGCCGCATCCTTATCCGCGAAATCCAGATAGAGCTTATTGAAATCGACTGTCCGCCCATGAGGGTCCGCTTCCGAAAGAGTGCCTGAAATCTCCTCGATTCGGCCGGAGGCGTCGATGATGCTTCCCGGGACGTCGACGGCGGAGATGAGTAAGGGCTCGTTTCGGCGGGCGCACTCCTCGAGGAGCTCTCCGAGGACTTCGCGGCCTTCCGGCGTTTCCTGCATGCGCTCGATTGCGGCTCGGGCCAGCTTCCTTGCCGCGCGCGCTTGAGGCAGCTGCTGAAGCAGGGCATATTTGATCCTGCCGATCAGGTCGTCCGGTGAAGGAAGGGCGCCGGGATCTTCGAATCGGATGTAGGCCTCGATCTGCGTCCAGGGAACCGCTTGAGCATCCTCGATGGCCGGCGCAAAGGCCTGTTTCGGCCCGGCATCATCTCGAGCAATGAGCAACAGGTTCTTCGAATAGGGCGCGGCAATGACTGCGGGGAGCGCTTCGTATTGCGAGATCCCGAGGGCCGCGGCATGCGCGTCAAGACTGCGCGTGATCCGTGACCCGCGTTCCTCCGAATAGGACGACAGCGCGGGCTGCGCGTGCAGTTGCGGCGTCGCAAGCGAGAAAAGGGCGGACAATAGTATGCGTGCCACGATTATATACGGTAACCGATCCAAGACGGTTCCGACAGAGGAATAGGACCTATGGAACGCGGGACTTTAGGGCTACGGCAGTCTGGGTCTAAAGACTTGCGATTGCTATTCGCGAGGCCGTGCGATGTTTGGATTCCAGCGGCAAAAAAACAGCCCCCGCCCCGATATTCCTGGGGCGGGGGCTGCTTTTTTGCCTTTAGCGCGAGACGGCTTTTTCCACGATGGACTTGAGGAGCCCCTTCTTGCGCTCCTTGAGCTCGTAGGTGACGCGCACCGAGGGCTTGTTGATCTTGAGCAGGCGGCCCAGGTCGATGGGCGTGCCGATGATGACGGTGTCGCTGGGGACCGCGTTGATGGTCTTCTGCAGTTCCGCCATCTGCTTGTTTCCGTAGCCCATGGCCGGCAGGATGTCCGTGATGTGGCGGTAGTGCGCGAAGGTCTTCTTGATGGAGCCCACCGCGTAGGGGCGAGGGTCCACGATCTTGCGCGCGTGCCCGGCCTTGGCGGCCACGTGTCCGGCGCCGTAGGTCATCTCGCCGTGGGTCAGGGTCGGGCCGTCTTCGACGACCAGGACGCGCTTGCCCTTGACGGCCGAGGGGTCGGTCACGGTGACCGGCGAGTCGGCCTTGATGACCACGGCCTTGGGGTTGGCCGCGTGGATGTTGGCTTCCACGATCAGGACGTCCGAGGCCTTGGCCGTGTCCACCTTGTTGATGATGACCACGTCCGCCATGCGCAGGTTCGTCTCGCCGGGATAGTAGGCGAGCTCGTGTCCGGGGCGATGAGGGTCCGTGACCGTGATGAGCAGATCGGGCTGATAGAAGGAGAGGTCGTTGTTCCCCCCGTCCCAGAGCACCACGTCCGCTTCGGCCTCGGCGCTGCGAAGGATCTTCTCGTAGTCCACGCCTGCGTAGACCACGTTGCCCGCGGCTACATGGGGCTCGAACTCCTCGCGCTCCTCGATGGTGCAGTGGTGGCGGTTCATGTCCTCCATGGTGGCGAAGCGCATGCAGACCTGCTCGCGCAGGTCGCCGTAGGGCATGGGATGGCGCACCACCGCGACTCGCTTGCCCATGGCTTTGAGGATCTCGCAGACTCGGCGCGTGGTCTGGCTCTTGCCGCAGCCCGTGCGCACGGCGCAGACGGCCACCACCGGCTTCGTGGATTTGAGCATGGTCTGCTTCCAGCCCATGAGGCGGAAGTCCGCTCCGGCCGCGTTGACGATGGCGGCCTTGTGCATGACGTCCTTGGAGTTGAGGTCGGAGTAGGCCAGCGTGACTTCTTCGACGTTGTGCTTCTTGATGAGCTCGACTAGGCGGTTCTCCAGCTCGATCGGGATGCCCTTGGGATAGTTCGGGCCCGCCAGCTCCGCGGGATAGGTGCGCCCGGCGATGTCCGGGATCTGCGCGGCCGTGAAGGCCACGACGTTGTACTCGGGCCGGTTCTTCCAATAGACGTTGAAGTCGTGGAAGTCTCGTCCGGCCGCGCCCATGATGATGACGTTCTTCTTGTTCATGCTGCCCCCGTTTCCGGAGCAGACGCGCGCGAAAGCCGCATCGGTCCGCTCCGATGATTAGGCTCCTTACGGAGCCTTACGCCGTTTCAGGCGGGAGCGAGGGGTCGCGGACCCTGTCTCAATCGCTGCTCCGCGCACGAAGGCTCGTGCGGAGCAGGGAGTGAGAGCGTCTTTGCGCGCGGAGTGCGTGTGCGGAAAAGCCCGGAGGCTACGCGTCCTGAACGCTCCATCCGCACTATAACATTTTGAACGCGCCTGGCAATTGACCGCGGCGAATCGCGGCGAAAAGACGAGGCCCGCTCTGTGCAGTGAGCGGGCCTCTCGAATCTGCGCTCCGACGGCAGTTAATCTATGTCGTTAGGCCACAGGCCCAGAGCTTCCAAGGTCGCCCGCGTATCCTCGTTGGCGCGGATGAGTCGGCCATTATATCTCACGAACGGCGTCTCTGACCCGAAATAGTCCGCATAATACTCTCCGACGATGGGCGGGGTATCGCTCCATTCGTTCTTGCCCCAGTAGACCGAGCGGTAGAGGGTGTCGTATGCGTATAACGCGTTGTGACGCTTGTATTCTCTCCTCGCGGCTTTCTCGTAAGAGACGCGCTCGTTGATGTCCTTTCCCAAGGGGGCGGTCCTCATGAGCAGGGTTCCCAGGAATGCGTGGAGCCGGAACTTTTTATTGGTCTCGTCGTCGTAAGACGGATTCGGGAGGTCCGGCTTGATGTCCAGGGACATCGAATCCACGGCCAGCAGCTTGCCCGTGAGGCGTTCGGAGAACTCCGGATCGAAATAGCGCGTGAGCGTCGTGCCGTCTTTCTTGACAAACGTTCGCGCATAGCCGTTTTTCCCGGACTCGTTCTTGAGTTCCATCACTTCAACCCGCTTTCCCACGAGGCTCTGCAAGTAGGCGACGGTTTCATCGGAGAACCTGTCTCCTATATCCGCGCTTTCGTGCGTATTCAAGAGGGAGTACTTGGTCTTCAGCCAGTCCCCGTCGTATTTTATGCTCACGGTTTCCGGTTCCACAGGTTTCACGGCTGGGCTGGGGACGCTTTTCTTTTTGTGCGTTGTCTTGTCGGCCTTGGGCCGTGCCAGCGGGGCGGGATCATTCTTCTTGCCGATCGCATGGTCCTGGCCGGACGCGTCCTCTTCCGCGGATTTCCCCAGGGCCTTGGCGACCTGCCGGGCTTTTTCGATGATCCGGTTGCGGACGATCTCTTGCAGTTCGTCGATGGACTGCTGGGCTTGCGTTCCCAAGACGCCGTATTTCTTCAACTGCTCGGTCTCTTGCTTGAAGTCTTCGGCGCTCACGCTTCCTTTCTGCGCAAGGGTCTTGAGCTCGGCGGCGCGGTCCGCCACGGCCTGCGCCATGGACTTGTCCGCTTTGGCCGCGGCCACGATCAGCGCTCCGGTCAGATACATCTTCGTATTCGCGTCGATCGCCTGTTTCGCGGCCCGTTCCATGAAATTCGCGGGCAGGGCCTCGACGAGTGACGCAGTCACTTTCTGGTCGATCGGCGAGGCGGGTTCCAATCGCTGGAGGAGCTCCATGTGAAGTTGCACGGCGGGGTCCCAGAACTGTTGGCCGGCGAGCACGCCTTGTATCGCGGCCAATTGTCCCGCGGAAGCCGGGATCGCGGCCGATTTCCCGGTAGTGAAGCTCGTGTTCACATCCAGCCCGTAGGGGAATGCCGGAAGGCTGGAGGATAGGAATGCAGCGACTAGGACAGGGGATAAGGACAGTTTTTTCATGGCGCCTCTCGCGGAGCCTGCGCATAATGAGGAACTGCGCAGGCTACATGAGGATTATGCCTGAAGGTGGGTGCGGCAATCGACAGTACTTTAGGGAATTTTCCGCGAGGGAATAGGCCTACGCATCCAATGGAGCCAACGGCCTATGCAGAGTGGGCCCTTCGGGCAATCGTTACTGAGGCTCGCATAAATAATGGATATATCGGCTGACCGATTTTTGATCGAGACAAGAAGCGAGCAGCGCGGCGATGCTGGAAGCATCGTAAGCGGCGAGCGACGCAGTCGCAGTCGAAAAGCGGCCAGCCTCCTTCGGAGGAGGCCCATCTTGGGACACCTGCATCGTTGCTCTTCGGTCACAATGCCCAAGCATTGCTCCCTCATCGCGCCTTGCAGGCATTCCCAAGCTAGGCCTCCGATATCTCCATTATTTATGCGAGCCTCAGTATGAACAAAAGGAGGCGATTTTATTGATTTACTTGTTGAGAACGTCAATAAAATCGCCTGTCACCATTCATAAGCGCTGCGGTGCTTTCCGCGGAGCGCCACGTGATCGAGGAATCGGCGATAGAAAGGGTGGCACGAGAGCGTGGCGCTGTCGCCGATGACCGTGAGCAGGCGCTTGGCCCGGGTCACGGCCACGTTCATCCGGCGGGTGTCCGAGAGGAAGCCGACTTCCCCCTTATCATTAGAGCGCACCAGGGAGAGCACCACGGCCTCTTTTTCCCGGCCCTGGAACCCGTCGACGGTGCCGATCTCCACGCCCTGCGGCAGAAGGCTCTTGAGCTTGCGGACCTGGGCGACGTAGGGCGAGAGCACTCCGATCTGGCGGGGCTTGAGTCCGGCCTCGAGCAGTTCATCTACGATCTTCACGGCCAGCCCGGCCTCTCCCTCGTTGTCCCGGCTCTGGAGCAGTTCGTCGAAGCGCTCCTCCCAGCCCGTGCCGGCGGTGTCCGCGAAGACGAGCGCCGCGGAGGTAAGCTCGGTTTTCTTCACCTTCGGCAGTTCGCAGGCCAGATGAGCGCGAACGGACTCGTGCGCCAGGAGCTTCCCGTCGTAGAACTCGCGCGAAGGGAATTCCATGAGCGAGGCGTGCATGCGGTACTGCTCGCGCAGGAGCGTCTGCATGCCGGAGGGAAGCAGACGCTTGAGCCGGTCGAAGAGCGTGACGCCCAACTCCTCGGCCGCTTCCTTGGAGCGAAGCGTCGGCGGGAGCTGCATCGCGTCCCCCGCGAACACGGCCTTGCGTCCGCGCAGGAGGGCCAGCCAGCTCAACGGCTCGGTCGCCTGCGAGGCTTCATCGAGCGCGACCAAGTCGAAGTCTCCGGGAAGCCAGCGCCGCGTGATCCCGCCGTGCGTGGTGAGCACCACCTGTGCCGAGAAGATGAGCTTGCGTCCGAGCTCCAGCTCCAGACGCTTGGATTCCTGTTCGAGCCAGCGCAGTTCCCCGAGGGCTCTGGAGCGCTCTTCGGCGGGGATCCCTCGGCGGCCCGAGCGCGCCAGGCGCTTGGCCAAGCGCTGGCGCTCCCCCTCCAAGGTCGAGACCTGCGCGTATTGGGGGTCGGCGAGCACCTGCATGCGCAGATTCCCCCGGCGCAGGGACTCCAGGGTCCGCGCCGGATGCCCGAGGCGGACGATGCGCATGCCGGCATCCATGTCCGGCAGAAGTCTTTCCAGCAGATTGTCCACGGCCACGTTCGAGGGAGCGGTGGCCAGGACGCGGTCTCCCCGGCGCACGGCCTGTCGGATCACCTCGACTAAGGTGCGCGTCTTGCCGGTGCCGGGCGGTCCGTGGATGAGCGCGACGTCGCCGCAGCGCAGAGCGCTGCGCACCGCCGAGAGCTGCCATTCGTTTAGCGCGGGGTCGATGGGCTCCAGGGGCCGGTCTTCTCCCTCATCGGGAGAGGCTTCCTTATAGAGGATGTCCCGCAGCTTCGCGGCCCAGATCCCCTTGGCCGCGGAGATCTCCGTGACCGCGCGCCGCATGCGGCGATAGGTGGCCTCGGAGCCCACCAAGTCCAGGCTCCAGCGGGCGGGCGGGAGTCCCTCGGGAAGAGCGGTGTCCACGGACACTCGTGCGCGGTACGGTTCCACGCGTTCCATAGTCGCGTAGAAGAAGCGCGGTTCGACTCCCGCGGGCGCGTTGACGCGCACGCTGTCGCCTTGGTCCATGGCGTGGAAGGGAGAGAGATCGGAGTCGTCGGGGCGGCGCGTGAAGATGAGGGTGTTCCCTCCGAAGGAGGATTCCTCCACGTCCTCCAAGGTCAGCCGCGCGGCCGTGCGTCCCAAGGCCTCGCGCTCGGCCGGGGAAAGCCGCTCGAGCTCGAGGCGGACCTCTTCCCGCTCAGCCTCGCGTTCGAGCTCGAGGAGGCGCAGGAGGCGGTCGAAATGTTCCGAGGACACGGGCCGATTGTATCAGTTTACCCTCTATGTTAGACTGATGAACGGACGTCTTATGCAGACCCCGAAGCTCCGCCATCTGCGCCGATTCTTCTCCCGCCATACCTCCGCGGTGGACGGCTACTGCGCGGCTCCCGCCGAATTCACCGCCGGCAACCGGCTGGATCTCCTCGTCGACGGGAAGGAAGTCTATCCCGCCATGCTCAAGGCCGTTTCCGGCGCGCGCAAGAGCGTGAACCTGGAGACGTATATGTTCGCCAGCGACCGCACGGGCCGCGCCTTCGGAGCCGCTCTGGCCGAGCGCGCACGCGCAGGGGTGGAGGTCCGCCTTATCTACGATTCGGTCGGCTCTCTGGACCTCGATGCGACCTTCCTCCAATGGATGCGCAACCAGGGAGTGCAGACCTTGGAGTATCGGCCCGTGGTCCCTTGGCGCCAGCACTGGGGACTCAGCCGCCGCGACCACCGCAAGATCCTCGTCGTGGACGGGCAGATCGCATTCACGGGCGGGCTCAACATCACCGACGACCACGCCGATCCCTCGGAGGGAGGCACGGGCTGGCACGACACGCACGTGCGCATCGAAGGCCCGGCGGCCTATGAGTTGGAGCGGCTTTTCCGCTCCACCTGGTACCGGGAGACGGGACGCTGGTTCGATTCCGGGGCGGACCTGCACCATGCGCCCGGAAGCTCTTTGGTCCGCGTGGTGGCCAACCACGAGTTCCTGCACCGCCACCGCATCCACCGCGCCTATCTGCACGCGATCCACCGCGCCCGCGAGCGCATCTGCATCGCCAACGCCTACTTCATCCCGGACCACGGCATCCGCAGCGCGCTCTACCGCGCGCGGCGCCGAGGAGTGGACGTCCGCGTGCTGGTGCCCTCCATCTCGGACGTGCCGGCCGCGGCATATGCCAGCCGCCGGCTCTTCCACATGCATCTGCACGCCGGACTGCGGCTCTTCGCCTGGCCCGGGCCCATGATGCACGCCAAGATCGCGGTCGTCGACGGAATATGGGGCGTGGTGGGCTCCTACAACATGGACCACCGTTCCATGCTGCACAATCTGGAGGCGAACATCCACGTAGTGGACCGGGATTTCTCCTCCAGGCTGGAGGTTTCGCTCCTGCGCGACATGGAGCATTCCCGCGAGATCACGCACGACCGCTGGGTCCTTCGCCCCTATTCCGAGAGGGTCTTCGAGGAATGCTTCCATTGGCTGCGCTACTGGCTCTGAGGCGGATTCCCAATGAGTTATAATGCGGGCGGCATGAGGATATATCTGATGCGGCACGGGCATGCGCTCTCCTGCGCGGAGTCCGGCGTGCGCTCCGATATGGAGCGCCCGCTCTCCGAGCTGGGCGTTCAGGAGTCCCGCGAGAGCGCCCAGCGCCTGCTTCGCCGCGGCGCCAAGCCGCAGCTGGCGCTCTGCAGTCCGCTCATGCGCGCGCAGAGCACGGCGCAAGAGGTCGCATCGGTCTTGGGCTTGCCCCAGCCGCGCGTCTACAAGCCTTTGGAGAATATCCTGCCGGGTTCCGCGCTCGTGGACCTTTTCCTCAAGGAGCGCTGGGACGCCTCGGAGCTGCTCCTCGTCGGGCACATGCCCCAGGTGGCCGAGGCCTCGGCGCGTCTGAGCGGCTGTCCTCTGCACTTCATGACCGCGGCCGTCGCGGCCTTCGAATCCGGCGACAAAGGGGCCCCCTGGCGAATGCTCTGGCAGACCTCGCCGGTCGATCCCGAGTAAGCGGCGCAAGTGCCCGGATCTCTCGATATCCGATTCGTGCTGGTGCGGCCCTGCAATGCCTTGAACATGGGCGCCGCGGCGCGCGCCATGTCCAACTTCGGCTTTTCGGACCTCGTGGTCGTGGAACCCAATCCCCCCCAATGGCGGAAGGCTCATTCCGCGATCTACGGTTCAGAGCTCCTTGCGCGCGCGCCCGTGCGAAGCCTGCCGGAGGCTTTGGCGGACCGGCACCTGGTTTTGGGCACGGCCTCGGCGCACAACCGCGCCCAGCGCTGTCCGATGCTGACGCTCCCGGCCTTGCGCTCATGGATCACGCGGCGCCTGCCTCGCGGCGGACGCGCGGCCGTGCTCTTCGGCGCGGAGAGGACCGGCTTGAGCAACGCGGAGCTCGACTGCTGCCATGCCCTCCTGCGCATCCCGACATGCGCCGAGGCGCCGTCCATGAACCTCGGGCAGGCCGTGGCCGTGACGGCCTATGAGCTCTCCAAGCCGAGGCTGGAGCGTTCGGCGCAGGCGCCCGATGCGGACCTCCTCGAAGCGCGGCAGCTCGACGGGCTGGTGGAGACCGCCCTGCTCGCCATGGCCAAAGCCGGGGTCAATACCCATCTCGGAGAAGCCTCCCGGCGCCAGAAGTTCCGTCAGGGACTCATGCGCTGGCGCATGCGCAAGAGCGACGCCTCCTGGCTGAGGGGCCTCCTGGCCCGCCTGATCCAGAAAGCCGCCTAAGGCCCCTGTCAATGCGGTCGTGCTCCTGGGCCCCGGCTTGCGCCGGGGTGACGGCTTTTCTCTTCGTCATTCCGGCGAAAGCCGGAATCCAGGGACTGTCGTTCATCCGTACTACTGTTTTTGTGTTAAAATGCGGAGGAAGAGGTCGTGAAAATAAGCGTTATGAGGACATGACATGATCGATCTCGTGAAGAATCTTGCGATCGTCAACCGCCGCACCAAGGCTTCCGTCATCCGGGAGCTCTTGAAGCTGACCAACAAGCCGGAGATCATCTCCCTGGCCGGCGGTCTCCCGGACCCCAAGACCTTCCCTTCCGAGATATTGGCCGACATCGCCTCCGAGGTCCTGCGCAAGCAGAGCCACGTGGCCCTGCAGTACGGCCCCACCGAGGGGCTCCCGGAGTTCAAGGAGCAGGTCATCCGGCTCCTTCGCGAGGACGAAGGCATCGTGGTCAAGCAGGAGAACATCCTGGTCACCACCGCTTCCCAGCAGGCCCTCGACATCGTGGGCAGGACCTTCATCGATCCCTCGGACCCCATCCTGGTGGAACTCCCCAGCTACATCGGCGCTCTGCAGGCCTTCAACGCCTACGGCTGCAAGATGGTCGGGGTGCAGGGAGACGACGACGGGCTGCGCACCGACGAGCTGGAGAAGAGGCTCCTCCAGCTGCGCAAGGAGGAGGAGCACTACAAGTTCATCTACATCGTGCCGGACTTCCAGAATCCCAACGGCGTGACCTTGACCGAGGAGCGGCGCAGGCAGATGGTGAAGCTGGCCGACGAGTACTCCGTCATGATCATCGAGGATTCCCCCTATCGGAGCGTGCGCTTCGAGGGAAAGGCCCCGCACATGCTCTACAAGCTCGGCAAGCACGGGAACGTGGTCTCCCTGCTCACCTTCTCCAAGGTCCTGGCGCCGAGCCTGCGTCTGGGCTGCATCGTGGGGCATGAGGACGTCATCAAGCGCATGTCCATCCTCAAGCAGCCGCTCGATCTGTGCACCTCCTCGCTGAGCCAGATGCTGGCCTGCGAGTTCCTCAAGCACGGAGGCTACAAGGAGCACATCGCCAGGCTCTGCAAGCTCTACAAGACGAAGAAGGACGCCATGCTCTCGGCGCTGGAGCGGCACATGCCCGAGGGAGAAGGCATCACCTGGACCAAGCCCGAGGGCGGGCTCTTCCTTTGGCTGCGCCTGCCGGAACCCATGAATACCGACGAGCTCTTCAGCGAGGCGGTCAAGGAGAACGTGGCCTACGTGGTGGGTTCCGCGTTCCACTGCGACGGCAGCGGGCACAACACCATGCGCCTGAACTTCTCCTATCCGAGCGAGGAGCAGATCGACGAGGGCATCCGCCGCCTGGCCAGGATGGTGAAGACGCATCTTCCCCGCCGCTGCGCGCGGGTCTCGCACGCCGCATGACGGCGCCGTCGAAGGACCGCCGCCAGCCCTCGGACCTGGAATTCCTGGGTCCGGGGGAAGCGTGGCCCCATACCTTCCTCTATCCTTTCCTCGGCTTCCTTCTCGGCGTGGCCTGCCCCATCGGAGCTTTCCTCGTGCGCTTCTGGCTGGCGGATCCGGTGCTCAAGGCCGTCTGGGTCCGCAGCGAGCTGAGCTACAATCTCGTTTTCTACGTCTACATGGAGGTCGCGACCGTGGCGGCCTTCGTGGTCTTCGGCTACGTGCTGGGCGCCCGCAGCGACCGCCAGCACGCGCATAATACGGAGCTGCGCCGGCGCATCGAGGTGTTCCACCTTCGCTCTATCACCGACGGATTGACCGGCGCCTACACGCACGGCTATCTCCGGGAGACGCTCACCCATGAGATCGAGCGGGCCCGCAGGCAGGGGCGTCCCCTCTCTCTGCTCATGTTCGACATCGACGATTTCAAGAAGCTCAACGACACGCACGGCCATCTTTTCGGCGACCGAGTGCTCGTGGAGCTCGTCGAGACCCTGAACTTCAACATCCGGCGCGAGGACATCCTCGGGCGCTACGGCGGGGAGGAGTTCGCCCTCATCATGCCGGGTGCCGACGAGCCGACCGCGGTCCGCGTGGCCGAGCGCATCCGGTGCGCCGTGGCGCGCAGAGCTATCGTCGACGCCCAGCCCGCGCGCGGAGGGATCGGAGGCACGGTCCACGCCACCATCAGCATCGGCGCGGCTTCCTTGGCCCAGAGCGACGACGCCTCGGGGCTCATCGGCCGCGCGGACGCCCAGCTCTATCACGCCAAGCGTACGGGCAAGAACCGCGTCTCCTGCGCGCAGGAGACCGCCGCATGAAAGCCGTCCTTGTCCGGTCCTTCGGCGGGCCCGAGGTCCTTCGCCTTGAAGAGACCCCCCGGCCTGAGCCCGGGCCGGGCCAAGTCCTTTTGCGCGTCTTCGCCGCGGGCGTCAATCCCGTGGAGACGTATATCCGCTCAGGCTCCTATCAGCACCGGCCTCATCTTCCCTACACTCCCGGAACGGACGCGGCCGGGCAGGTGGAAGCCGTGGGCTCGGGCATCGCGGATCTGTCTCCGGGAGACCGCGTGTTCACCTCGCGCACGCTCACGGGCTCCTATGCGGAATACACCTTGGCTCAGAGGGACTGCGTGCATCTTCTGCCGAAACGCTTGAGCTACGCGCAGGGCGCGGCCGTGGGCGTGCCCTATGCCGCGGCCTATCGAGCCATCTTTCAGAGAGGCCGCGCCCGTCCAGGAGAGACCGTGCTCGTGCACGGGGCCAGCGGAGGCGTCGGCGTCCCGGCCCTGCAGCTGGCGCGCTCCGGGGGACTGTGCGCCATCGGCAGCGCGGGCAGCGAGAGGGGCCTGGCCTTGGTCCGCGAGCAGGGCGCCCTTGCCGTGGATCATCGCGAGCCCGCCCATCTTCGCCGCGTGCAGGAGATCACCCATGGACGCGGGCCGGACATCATCCTGGAGATGCTGGCCAACGTCAACCTTTCCTCGGACCTCGACGCCGTGGCCGCGGGAGGACGCATCGTGGTCGTGGGCAGCCGCGGCCGCATCGAGATCGATCCGCGCGCGGTGATGTCTCGGGACGCGGCCATCTACGGCATGAGCTTGTGGAACGCCACGCCCGCGGACCTGGCCTCGGCCTACGAATCCATCATCGACGGCTTGCGCGACGGAGTGCTCTCTCCCGTGGTGGGCAGGGAACTCCCCCTTTCCGAGGCCGCGCTCGCGCACAAGGCCGTGATGGAACCCGGTTCCTACGCGAAGATCGTCCTGCTCCCTTGATGGCCCAGGTCCCATGATAACCATCTTCACCGACGGCGCCTGTTCCGGCAATCCCGGGCCCGGCGGCTGGGCCGCGGTCACGGCCCTGCCGGATGGGACCGTGCGCGAATTGGGCGGCGCCCAGTCCCGCACCACCAATAACCGCATGGAGATGACGGCGGCCATCGAGGCCCTTCGCGCCATCTCCGGGATCGCCGGGCCCGTGCGGCTGCTGACGGATTCCTCCTATCTTCTGCAGGGAGTGCGCTCCTGGCTCGACGGCTGGAAGCGCAAGGATTGGCGGCGCATAGACGGCGGAGAGGTCCTTAACCGCGATCTTTGGGAAGCCTTGGACGTGCTGCGGCTCTCGCGGCCCATCGAGTGGCTGCATGTTCGCGGGCATGCGGGGCATCCCGGCAACGAACGCTGCGACGTCCTGGCCGTTGCGTTCTCGCACGGAGAACATCCCCCGCTCTTCAACGGATCCGCGCATTCCTATCCCGTGGACCTTTCAGCGCCCCTGCCTAGCGAATCCCGTCCGGCCGCCCGGACTCAGCCGCGCTCATGGTCCGCGGACGGGAAAAGATCCTTCAAGCCGCGTTCCCAGGGTCCGGCCGCGTACCTGAGCCTTCTGGACGGGAAGCTGGAACGCCATGCCACCTGGCCCGAGTGCCAGGCGCGCGTGCACGGCAAGAACGCGAAATTCAAGAAGGTCCGCTCCCCGCAAGAAGAGGACGAGACTCTGCGCGAGTGGGGTCTGCGCTAAGAATCAGGTTTTCGGGGCGTGCGGGCAGAATGCGCGCGCGTCGCAGGCGGGGCAATGCCCGGTCTGTGGAGTGAAGCTTTTCCCCCAGCAGAGGATGTCGGCCATGCGCAGGACGAACTCTCTCAGGAGTTCGTCCTGCGAGGGTTCGCGGGGCACGCTCACGCGCTTGCCCGCGGCGACATAATAGAAGGTCAGCCACGAGACCTGCTGTCCCAGGCATTCTTCCACGAGCAGGCCGTAGAGTCCGAGCTGGAGGCTCTGGGCGGTCTGGTCCTCTTCTTGGACGTCCATGTGGGTCTTGTAGTCTATGACCTCGATGCTGCCGTCTGGCCTGCGGTCGATCCGGTCCGCGGTCCCGCGCAGGATGTGCGGGTCCAAGGGCGCCAGGAGCTCTTTTTCAACGGCGAGGATCTCGGACTTTCGCGCCGATTCCTCCGCGTGGAAGCGCTCGAGCATCGTCCGACCCTTGGCATGCCACTGCAGCTGTTCCTGCGGCGTCGAGAAGCCCGTGTGGCTCCAGTGCTGGTCGTAGGCTTCGAGCAGAACGGACAGTTCCCCCCCGCCCGCGCGGTGGTAGGATTCGAGCGCGCGATGGATGGAGACCCCCAGCGAGGATGCCGGATGATGGAGCGGGCGCTTGCGGTCCCGGTAGACGAGCTTATAGAGCCAGGGGCAGTCGAGGTAGGAGCGCATCTGCGAGTAGCTGATCTCCATGCCCGAGAGTCCGGCCGGAGCCTGCGTGCCCGCGGGATAGACGCGCGAAGGACGCCTGGGCGCGGGATTCTCCCGGAGCCATTCGCCGATCTCCGAGATCAGCATGGCCGTCTCGACGAACCGAGCCTCACGCGCGATGGAGGAAGGTCATGCGCGAGTCGCCGTAGCGTTCGCAGCGGAAGATCGCATAGCCCGACGGCGCCTTGGGCTCCTCGTTCTGGTGGTGCTGGGAGATGATCCAGCCCGTGGGCGAGAGAAGGTTGGCGGAGGCCACATTGGCCAGCGTGGGCGTGCACAGGGAGAGCTCGTTCTTGTCTTTGTCGACGTAGGGCGGGCCCATGAAGATCAGGTCGAAGACCGAGACCCCGCTGCGGTAGGGGATCCAGGTCAGCGGCGCGAGCACATTGGCGTGGAAGGCTTTTCCGCGTCCCTGCCAGCCCATGCGCAGGATGTTCTTCTCGATGACCGCGAGGACTTTCTTGTCCTTTTCCACGAAGACCACGCTCTCGGCGCCGCGCGATAGGGCTTCCAGGCCGACCGTGCCCGTGCCCGCGTAGAGATCGAGGAAGCGGGCGGAAGGCAGGCGCGGACGGAGGATGTCGAAGAGGGATTGTCGGATGCGCGCGGAGATGGGCCGCACTCCCGAATCTTTTGGGACCGAGAGGATCCTGCGTCCTCGCGCGCTTCCGGCTATGAATCGGATCATGCGGATATTATAAGATATGAGGGATGGGTACGGAGATAGTGATCGTTGATGACGATCCTCTTGTAGGCAATCTTTCTGCGGACATCCTCGCGGATGCCGGCTACTCCGCCCGCTTGGTCATCGACAGCCGCCAAGCCCTGGCCATCGTCAAGGAACAGAAGCCGCGCCTGGTGCTCCTGGACGTGCTCATGCCCGGCGTCGACGGACTGACCCTTCTCAAGCAGATCAAAGCCGATCCGGAGACCTCCGCTATCAAGGTCGCGGTCCTCTCGGCCAAGGCGTTCAAATCCGATGTGGACCGGGCCCAGCGCTACGGCGCGGACCTCTTCATACGCAAGCCTTACGACGTGGAATCCTTTCCGAAGAAGGTCTTTGAGCTCATCGGCGCGCCCGCGGCCAAGAGCGCCGGGCCGACCGCGGCCGCCAAATCCGTGATGCGCCTGCGCGTCTTCGGCCGCCGCGAGGCGGATTCCTCCCCCAGCCTGATGCTCGAGGCCTGCGACAGGCTCTTCATCCTCGATGCGGGCAAGGGCGTGGCGCTTTTGGGAGAGTCCGCGCTTTCCGAAGGGAAGCACAAAGAAGCCTGGCTGCTCCTGAGCAATTTCCAGCCGGACCATCTGAGCGGCTTCGGCCGGCTTCCGCTCCTGCGGGAAGAGGGCTGGACCCTGCACATCCTTGCGCCCCATGACCCGGACAAGGGCGTGGCCGTGCGCTTGGGCGAGGCCGTGAGCGCTTCCGGCGACGCCCGGCCCATGAAGGCCAAGGTGAAGATCCACGAGGTCCGCGAAGAGAACTACGAGCTGGCCGCGGGACTGCGGCTGCATCCCTTCTACGCCAATCATCCCGGCAGTTCCATGGGCTATCTGCTGGATCTTTCAGGCCGCAAGGTCGTCTACAGCCCGAACGCCGAGCTTTACGGGGAGACGGTCTCTTCCCAGCAGGACTATGATGAGAAGACCGGCCGCATCTGCCGCGGCGCGGACCTGCTCGTGCACGACGCGCACTGGACCGATGAGGATTACCTGAAGCACAAGGACGAGGGCCACTCCAGCGTGTCCTCTGCCGCGATCTTTGCCGCGGAGCATGAGATGCACCGCCTGCTCCTTATCGACGCGGATGCGGCTTATACGGAGCCCATGCTCGCGGACATGGAACGCAAGGCCCGCGAGGTCCTGGAGTCCCATGGAGCCCAGATCCCCTGCGACATGGTCCGCGACGGCTTGAACATCGAGATATAGGAGCGCCAAGATGATAAAGAACGCCCTGCGTTACGCCGAAAAGCATCAGGAACAAGCGGTCCGCGAGCTCTGCGAACTCGTCAAGATCCCCAGCTGTTCTTTCCCCGGGTTCCCCCCGGCGGAACTCACTCGCGCCGCGCACGCGGTCTGCGGCCTGATGAAGAAGAGCGGCTTGGAGCACGTACGCTTTCTTCAGGTCCCGGGCGCGCCGCCCTACGTCTACGCGGATTGGCTGCATGCTTCGGGCAAGCCCACGCTCCTGCTCTACGCGCACTACGACGTCCAGCCCGTGGGCAACGTGAAGAAGTGGAAGTCCCCTCCCTATAAGCCGACCGTGCGCGCGGGACGCCTTTTCGGACGCGGGACCGCCGACGACAAGGCCGGCGCGGTGATCCATGCCGCGTCCGTTGCCGCATATCTCAAGACCTGCGGACGCCTTCCCCTCAACGTGAAGATCCTCATCGAGGGAGAGGAGGAGTGCGGCGGCTCTCATCTGAGCGGGCTTCTCAAGCGCTTCAAGAGCCTGCTGCGCTCGGACGTGCTCGTCATCGCCGACAGCGGCAACGCCGAGACCGGGCTTCCCAGCTTGACGACCTCGCTGCGCGGTTTGGTGGCCATGGACGTGGAGGTCAGCGCCTTGGACCACTCGCTCCATTCCGGGATGTGGGGCGGACCGCTCCCGGACCCTGTGCAGGCGCTTTCCAAGATGATCGCCTCCTTGTCTCTGCCGGACGGCCGCATCGCGATCCCCGGCATCCACAAGGGCATCCGACCGCTCAACGCTTTGGAGAAGAAGAGCTACGCCTCCCTGCGCTACAGCGACGGCCTCCTGCGCAAGCAGGCCGCCATGCTCTCGGGGACCAAGATCATCGGCGGCAAGGCCACGGCCTTGGAGAAGATGTGGCGCCTGCCCTCCGTCTCGGTCAACGCCATCCAGGCTTCCTCCCGCAAGGAAGTCTCCAACGTCGTCAACGGCTCTGTCTGGTGCCGCATGGGCATCCGCACGGTCCCGGACATGGACAACGCCCGCGTGCTGCGACTCTTCAAGGCGCATCTGCTCAAGAACGCGCCCTGGGGAGTGAAGGTCTCCTTCTCCAACGAGGGCACGGGCCCTTGGTGGACCACGGATTCCGACAGCAAGCTCTTCTGCTCCGCGCGCAAGGCCTTGAGCGCGGGCTACGGCCGCGAAGCGGTCTGCGTGGGCACGGGCGGCTCCATCCCCTTCGTGGGCGAGCTCTCCGAGGCCTTCGGCGGCGCTCCGGCGCTGCTCATCGGCGTGGAGGATCCGGCCAGCAACCCGCACTCGGAGAACGAGAGCCTGGATTTGGGCGACCTCAAGAAGGCCGTGCGCGCCTCGGTCCGCCTCTACGACGAACTCTCGAAGATATAGCCGGAAAAATCAGCCGTGCTCCCCTCTCGGATACGGGCTGATTTTTCCGGGTTTGCTTCAACACGGAGAAAGCCTGTTCGCATTGAGCGTTCTCCGCAACGAGGGCTCGTCATCCCGGGCTTGACCCGGGACCCAGGGATCGTCGTTTACATGAAAAGAAGAGCGCCCCCGGCGGATGCCGGGGGCGCTCTTCTTGTGCGCGCATCAATCCACTAACAGCGGGTTTGAGACAAGTCCGTCGGCCAGTTTGGGCTCGAACCAGGTGGACTTGGGCGGCATGACTTGGTTGTCGTCGGCCACGGCGATGAGTTCGTCGACCGAGGTCGGATAGAGGGCGAAGGCCGCCTTCATCTCGCCGGAGTCCACGCGCTTCTCCAGTTCCCCCAGGCCTCGGATACCGCCCACGAAGTCCACGCGGTTGGACTTGCGCAGGTCTTGGATTCCCAGCATCTTGTCGAGCACCAGGTCGGAGAGCACGCTCACGTCGAGCGCGAGCACCGGATCGTCGTCGGCGGAAGGCGTGGGAACGCTCGGCGTCAGCCGATACCACTTCTTCTCCATGTAGAGACCGAATTCCCGGCGCTTGGAGGGCTTGCCCTGTCCCTGGACTTCGCGCACGTCGAAGCAGGTCTTGAGCTTGGCCAGGAACTGCTCGGGAGTCATCCCGTTCAAGTCCTTGACCACGCGGTTGTAGTCCCAGATGCGCATCTCCGAGACCGGGTAGGCCACGGCGAGATAGCAGTTGTAGGGCTCATCGCCGCGGTGCTTCGGGCCGCGCTGTTCCACCATGAACTTCTTGACGCGGGAGGCCGCGGCCGAGCGGTGATGCCCGTCTGCGATGTAGACGGCCTTCTGCTTCTCGAAGGATTGTTCGATGACGCGGATGTCCGCGGCATCGTCTAAGACCCAGAGCGTGTGGATGACGCCGCCCGCGCCCGAGGCCGAGAACTCCGGGGCTTCCTTCGTCTTCTTCTGAAGGATGGCAGCGACCTCGGGGATCTGCTTGTAGGCGATGAGCCCGGGGCCGGTCTGCGCCTGGACGAACTTGATCTGGTTGACCCGGTCGTCTTCCTTCACGTGCCGCGTGAACTCGTGCTTGCGGATGCGGTTGGTGTCGTAGTCGTCGACGCAGGCGCCCACCACGAGACCGGTCTGCACGTGCGAGCCCATCTGCAGGCGGTAGACGTAGAAGCAGGGCTTCTTCTCCCGCACCAGGATGCCTTGGGCGAGCAGCTTCTGGAAGTTCTCGGCCGCCTTCTTGTAGACCGCTTCGGAGTAGACGTCCGTGCCTTCGGGCAGGTCGATCTCCGCCTTGGACACGTGCAGGAAGCTCAGCGGCTTGCCTTTGGCCAGCTCCCGGGCTTCCTTGGAGTCGAGCACGTCGTAGGGCGGCGCGATCACGTCCTGCGCCCGGCCCTTGGCCGGACGGATGCCGTAGATGGGGCTGAAGAGAGGGAGTTTTTTCATATCGGTCCTCCCCCCCTGCTCAGAGCTTGTCGCCGTTGACGGCATGGGTCTTCTTCCCGTTGAGAAGGAAGTCCGCGATCTGCTCGGCGGCCTGGCGCGCCACGGTGACCTGCGCGTCCTTCGTCGAGGCGGCGATGTGCGGCGTGAGGACGACGTTCTCCATGCCGAAGAAGATGTGCTCGGTCGCCGGTTCCTTGACGAACACGTCGCAGGCCAGGCCGGCCACCTGTCCGCTCTGAAGGGCCTGCTTGAGGTCCTCCTCGACCATGATGCCGCCGCGGGCGCAGTTGATGATGCGCACGCCCTTCTTCATCTTGGCGATGGCGTCCTTGTTGAGCATCCCCTTGGTCTCGTTGCGCATGGCCACGTGATAGGTGATGAAGTCGGACTTCGCATAGAGCTCATCGAGGGAGACCGTCTGCACGCCCAGGGCCTTGGCGCGCTCGGGCGTCAGGGCCGGGTCGAAGGCCAGGACCTTCATCTTGAGTCCCAGCCCGCGCTCGGCGACCACGCTGCCGATGTTGCCGCAGCCCACCACGCCCAGCGTCTTTCCGGTGAGTTCCACGCCCTCGAATTTCTTCTTCTCCCACTTGCCCGCGTGCGTGCTGGCGCTGGCCTGCGGGATGTGGCGGGCCAGGGCCATCATCATGGCCACGGCGTGCTCGCCGGTGGAGACGGTGTTGCCGAAGGGCGTGTTCATGACCACGATCTTCTTGGCCGTGCAGGACGGGACGTCGATGTTGTCGACGCCGCTGCCGGCGCGGGCCACGGCCTTGAGCTTGGCGGCGGCCGCGATGAGGTCCGGGGTGAGCGTGGTGGCCGAGCGCACGATGATGGCGTCGAAGTCCGCGATGCAGGCCTTGAGCTCCTCGGGCTTCATCCCGGTCTTGACCACGGCCTCCAGGCCGCGTTCCTTGAGGATGCGCTCGCAGACGGCGTCCGATTTGTCGGCGATGAGGACCTTTTTCATTTCACGCTCTCCTTGCTGTATTCTTTCGAGACTTCGGCGTAGGCCCAATCGAGCCACTGGGTGAGGATCTCGACGTCCGAGGTCTCCACGGTCGCGCCGCACCAGATGCGGATGCCCACGGGCGCCTTGCCGTAGGAGTTGATGTCGTAGGCCACGCCTTCCTTGTCGAGCATGCCCGTGATCTTCTTGGCGGCCTTGGGCTTCTCCTCATCGGCCAGGCGCGTGAACCAGTCCGCGGTGATCTTGAGGCAGACCGAGGTGTTGGAGCGGATATCCTTGCTCTCGGCCAGGAACGCGGCCCAGCCGCACTTGGCGACCCATTTCTCCAGCGCCGCGAGGTTGGCCGTGGAGCGGGCGATGAGCGCCTTGCAGCCGCCGATGGCCTCGGCCCACTTGAGCGCGTCGATGGCGTCTTCCACGCAGAGCATGGAGGGCGTGTTGACCGTGTTGTACTCGAGCTCGCCCGGCTTGAGCTTTCCTTCTCCCGCGAGCCGGAAGATCTTGGGCACGGGCCAGGAGACCTTGGGCTCGTTCTCTTCCATGCGCTTGACCGCGCGGGGAGAGAGGATGATGACGCCGTGGGCCGCCTCGCCGCCCAAGACCTTCTGCCAGGAGAAGGTGATGACGTCGAGCTTGGTGAAGTCCAAGGGCATGGCGAAGATCCCGGAAGTCGCGTCGCAGATGGCCAGGCCTTCCCGGTCTGAGGGGATCCAGTCCAGGTTCGGGACCTTGACGCCGGAGGTCGTGCCGTTGGCCGTGAAGATGACGTCGTTCTGGAAGTCGGCCTTGCTCAAGTCCGGGATCTTGCCGTAGTCGGCCTTGAACTCGCGGACATTGGGGAGCTTCAAGTGCTTGACCGCGTCGGTGATCCAGCCCTTGCCGAAGGACTCCCAGCCGAAGATGTCCACGGGCCTGGGGCCCAGCAGGGTCCACATGGCGAGTTCGACCGCGCCGGTGTCCGAGCCCGCGACCACGCCGATGCGGTAGTCCGCCGGAAGGCCGAGCACCCGCTTCATGCGCTCGGAGACCTCCGCCAGCCGGGCCTTCCCTTCCTTGGAACGGTGGGAGCGTCCGACCAGGGCGCTCTTCAAGGCATCCACGGTCCACCCGGGCCGCTTGGCGCAGGGGCCTGATGAGAAATTAGGGCACTTCGTCTTGACGGCGGGTTTTTGCATGTCCGTTCTCCTGAAGCCCAGCTTAGGACCGGCAGGAGGCTGAGCTCGATTTTCCCCCTATGAGGGATGATTTGCCGATGATATCATTTCCGCGCTCAGACCGAGATATGCTTTCCGCTGTCTCTTCGGGCTTGACCCGTGGGATTGCTGGATTCCGGTTTTCACCGGAATGACGGGACAGCCGTTGGTGCACAATGCCGTCTCCCCGGCGAAAGCCGGGGTCCAGCCCGATAGTCGTCGTTGGAATTGCTATCCTCATTCTCCGAACCAAAGGCATCATGAAAAAGGCCGCTGCGGCGCTCTTCGGGACCGTTCTGGCATTGGCCATGCTGGAGCTGTTCTGCCGCGCCGGAATCATCCCGAATCGGCATGCCGGGATCGCGAAGCTCGATCGCGGGAAGGCGCGCTCCTTGCGCGTGCTCATCCTGGGAGATTCCTTCATCGAGGACAAGAGCGAGCTCAGCGGCAGGCTCACGGACTATTTCCGCGGGAAAGGCGCCGTGGTCCTCAACCTTGCGAGCGGAGGGATGCGTCCGATCGATTACCTCCGCATGATGGAGCGCTACGGGCAGGATTACGCGCCCGATCTGGTGCTCTTGAGCGATACCGCCAACAACGACGTCAGCGACACTCTGCTTCGAACGTCCCCTGAGGAACTGGAGCGCGTCCTGGCTCATCGCCCGCCGCGGGTCCGCTCCTATCTCGCGCAGGCGGCTGCGGATGCCTGGCAAGCGCCCGCCCATTATCTGCGGATCAAGTTCCTTAAGCGATCCGTCCGGAGAAAGAGGCTCCCGGGCGCCGCGCAGGCGCTGAACCCGTATCTTATCCTGGCGGCCAGACGCCATCCGGATATCCTCTCGATGAACCTTTCCCTGGACACGCCGGCGGCGCGCGCCGCTTGCGCGGACAATGAGCGCATATTCGCCAGGATCCAGGAGTTGACGGCCAAGCGCCGCGGGAAGCTCCTTCTCACCATTTTCCCGTCGACCCTTCAGGTGAATCCTTCGCATCATCCGTTCTTCAGGGGAATCGGCATGAGGGTCGACGACTCGCTTTTGCGAAGCGGCGTCCTCCAATCGAGGCTCATGGATTTCTGCCGGAAGCAGGGCCTCTTATGCAATGACCTGCTTCCCGAGTTCCGGCGGCGAGGCGCCTCTGAGTTCTACCTGGAGAACGACGATCACTTCAACAGCGCGGGCCAGCAGCTCGCCTTCGAACTCATCACGCGCAGATTGGAAGCCCTGAGGCTTGCGGCGCGCGAAGGATCGAAGATCAGATAAAAGCTATTGCCGCAACGACCTACGGGGGCGTGATCTGCATGAGCGCGTTGAGCTCTCCGTCGGGCAGCGGCGCGCCCCGTCCGGTGAGTTCGGCCAGTTTGGCGACGGCCTCGGCGATGTCCTCGCTGCGCGCGGCGTCGATGCGCACGTAATGCCGGCGGGGGCCGTCGAGGGCCTTGACCTGTTCGGCAGCCGGGCCGATGCCGATGAAGGTGACGTCGATGCCCGCCTCGGCGAATTGGGCCAGCACCGCCGCCATCTCCTGGGTGGGCCTCCACCGGCCGTCGGGATACTGGACGATGGATTTCGCGTCGGCCCCGTCGGTGACGAGCAGCATGTTCTTGACCTTCGCGCCGCGCGCCTGCCGCGAGGCCATGAAATCCGCGAGTTTGGAGCGCAGCGACCCGACGATGTTCGTTCCGCCTTGCCGTCCGGCGTCGTTGGCCATGCCCACGATGCGCTCGGCGTTCTCCTTTTGGCTCAGGCGCGCGCCCATGGCGACGTAGGTCTGCGGCGCGTCGGCGAAGGAGGAGAGGTCGTAGTAGAAGTGCTCGGGCGCGGCCTCGCGCAGCTTCCAGAAGTTCTCCCCCACGGCGCCGATCGTGTAGGCCAGCTGCTGTTTGACGGCGCCCATGCTTCCGCTGAAGTCGAGCACCACGCAGTCTGCGGTCGTGCGCAGCTTCTCCTGCTTCTTTCGCCGGATAAAGGGCTTGGGCCTGCGCTGGATCAAGGCCTGCGGATCGATCTCCAGGCCCGAGCGCGCGTGGAGCTTCTCGATGCGCACCGCGTCGCGCAGGGCGCGCAGCATGCGGTCGAATACGAACTGAGTGTCCCCTTTCCCGCTGGCGAACAGCGGCGCCAGCTCGTCGTGTATTTGGGCGTCTTCCGACAGGCGCGCATCGAGTCCGCCGAGTTCCGCCTGGATGCGACGCGAGTCCGCGGCCGCGCCGCCTGAACTGCCGGCTCCCTTGCCTTCTTGGCCGGAGCTCCCGCCTTGCCCGCCGGGACTCCCGCTTTGTCCTCCGGGACCGGTTTGTCCGCTGCCGGCATGGGGAGGCTTGAGTCCCTGCTGCTTCATGGCTTCGAGCGTCCTCTCGGCCATTCGCCGTCCGTTCTCCAGGTAGGCCTTCGGGGTCGGCAGGCCGTCATTGAAGCGCGGGGAGTGCCTTTCGCCGGCCAGCGGAGAGAGGTCCATGTTCATCGGGTCGCCGCCGCCGCCCAAGTCCACGCGCATCCAGCCCAGGTTGGGCACCCGCACCTCGGCCCAGGCGTGGATATCGGACTCGACGTAGCGCGCCGGGATTCCCAGGCCCAGGGCCGTGCGCGCGAAGGCGAATGCGCGGTGCCGGCAGACGCCGCACTTGGAGAGCACGATGTCGAGGTAGGCGGAGCCGCCGTGCCGGACGATCCCGTCGGTCTTTAGCGAGAAATCCCGGAAATACGCGGCGAGCGCGTGCAGGACCGCGCGGAAATCGGCCTCATCGCCCTTGAGCCCGATCGTTTGCAGGGCTTGCCGGACCTCCGCCGGGATCTGCGCCGGATACCGGAAGGGCAGGCCCGCGGGCACCGGGCGTCCGAAAGAAAAGGCCGGGACCGCGACGCGGTAGCGCAGCTCGACGTCGGCGGCCTGCCGCGCCCGGACGTAGCAGTTGTCGGCGGAGTCGCGCGCCAGTTCGATGCCGGGGTCCGCCGGCCGGCCGGAGGCGTCGAAGGCGGCCAGCTCGATGAAGCGCATGCCGGGCCCCGCGGAGGGCAGGCTTTGCCACTGCTTGCCGAGGGTCATCCTCACGCGCCCCTCGAAGAGGTCGTTCGAGGCGCTGAGTTCGCGCGCGAGGGCGTCCGCCTGGCCGGGCGTGAGTCGAGGAACGTCCTCGGCCGCGAGTTCCCCCCGGCGCTTCCATTGTCCGGAGACCTCGTCGTAGGCGTCGTAGGCCGAAAGCCGGGTGTAGGGGAAAAGTTCCGGCGTGAAGACTCCGTGCGCGCTCTGCGCTCCCTCGCCGGGCCGGCGGCCGGCGGCCGGCGGGGAATTCTCGGAGAAGGTCTCTTGGCCCTCGCGCATGAAGTCGTCGATGGCCTTGCTGCTTTCGGGCGCTTCTCCCGCCGTGAGCGGGGGCGCGGCAAGGACCTCGGCCGCCGCGCCGCGCGCGGATTCCACGGGCTGCTCCCAGACGCCGTAGAACGAAGCCGCGACCTTCTCGAGCTCCTGCGGCGAGGCCAGATCCATCCAGGCTGTGAGGGAGTTCTGCAAAAGGCGAGGATCGATGGCTTGGCGCCCCGAGTAGCGCGTCGGATTGAAGGTCATGACGATCTGCACGCCGTCTCCCACCAGGAATGGAGGCTCGTCTGGAAATATGGGGTGGACTTCGCGTTCCCCGCGCAGCAGCGGTTCGAGCGTCCAGAGCATCCAGGGAGCCAGGTTGGCCTCGTCGATGTCGATGACGACGCGGCCTTCCCGCAGGAGCCGGTAGAAGTCCTTGACGCGCTTGCGGAAAGTCCCGGAAGCCTCCTGCTCGAAGTCGATGGTGAGATCCGAGGTCTCGCTTCCGCCGTGGGCTTGATATTTGTAGAACCGCCTTCCGGTCAGCCGGGCCCATAGGGCGCAGACGCTCGTTTTGACCGAACCGGTCTCCCCGCCGAAGGCCGCAGCCAGTCCCAGGCGGTCGGCGCGCGCCAGCATGCCCAGCGCGCGCGCGATCTGCGGGCTCAGGAACACCCTGCAGGCGCGCGCGGCCGACCGCAGCCCTTCGGCTTGCGCGCTCGCGCGCACGGGAACTCCGTCGGCGAAGGCCAGCCGGCCCTCGGGCGTTGCGTCGTCGGTGGCCAGGGTCGGCGATTCCTGCGGCACGCGGCGGCCCAGCACGGCCTCCAGCGCATCCTCGAAGCGCTGCGCGTCGGAGATCTCGTCATTGGGCGATTGGGCGGAGAGTCTCGCCGCGACCAGGCGCCGGGCCTCGCGCGCGAAGAGCTCGGAGGCCAGGCTTCGATAGTCGTCGAAGAGGGCGCGATGGGCCGCCGGCCGCGTCCAAGGGTCCGCGCGCGGATCGCAGCCTTCGGCGGCGGTTCTATCGAGCAGCGCGGCCCAGCGCGGGTCTTCCTTGCGCGCCTCTTTAAGGGCCTGCGCCAGGGAGAAGAATATCCCCGCTTGATATTGGTGCGCGCCCCGGTTGGCCCAGCGGCGGTCTTCGTCGAAATGCGACAAGGCCGCGCGCAGCTGGGCCGTCCAGTGCGCGTCGAGCGCGTCGAGGGCGAAGCGCGAGCGCAGCACGCGCTGGAATTCCGAGGGGCCGCCCGCGGACTCGGGCTTGACCGAGTCTTGAGAGATGCCGATCTTGACCCAGCGGCTGAAGAAAGCGGAGGAGAAATCTCGCGTGGAATCGGCCGGCATCTCGGCGAGCAGATGCAGGGTGGGCGGCTTGTAGAGCCTCACGACGCGCCCGTCGACGCCCTCGATGTCGATGAAGCCGTCCTCCAAAAGGCCGTTGAGGGCGGTGCGGATCTCCTCGCTCCACTGGTCCACGTTGCGCAGCCACAGCACGACGCGCTCTCCCTGCCCGCCGCCGCGGCCGAGCGCGTCCAGCTCGGAGCGGGTCAGCAGATAGCGCGTCAATCGGCCGCGGACCTGCCGCGAGCGCGCGGCGCCGGCCGGGCGATCTCCCAGATGCGGCAGCCAGCCGCCCAAAAGCTCCAGGGCGCCCTGCTCGGGCGCGGCGTCGACCGGCTCCAATCGCGCGCCCATGGCTTGAGCCGCCGCCCGCGCCATATCGGAGGTCCGCGCGCCGGCCTCCGCGATGTGGAGCACGGGCTCTCCCCGGCTCAGCAGGTCCTGCGTCAGCCCCTCCACCCACGCCTCATCCTCCGTGGCGGCCAGAGGCATGCGCGCGGCCAGTTCCGCGCGGAGGCCGGCCGCGTCGAGCGGGCGCTTGAGGACTTCTTCGATGCGCTTGCGCACGAAGGCGCGCTCGTCGCGATGGGAGAACATCGCCTCATAGACCTCGCGCAGCGCGCGGGCGAAGGCTCGGTCGGCGTCGCAGCGCGGATCGGCGGCCAGCGCGCGCCGCAGCTGGACTGCGACTCGGCGCACTTCTCGCTTGGACAGGTAGTAGCGCTCGCTGTTGTCCTTGCCGATCTTCTTTCCGATGGAGGGCTTGAGCAGGTGGTGCAGGGCGGCCGCGGCTTTGCCCCAGCGCTCCGCGTCCCGAGGATCGGCCGGAGCGTTTTGTCCCAAGAAGTGCTTGAAGATCCCTTCGAGCACGGCGGGCTCGTCGTCGTCGGGGACATGGATCGAATGGACGTTGGCGGTGATCTCGCTCTTGGGCTGCAAGCGCCCCGGCGTGTCCTCGGGGCTGTTGTTGGTCACCACCAGGCCGAATTCCTTGTGCACCGGCAGGCGCAGCGCGAAGCCCGGGAACTCCTGCAGGACGATCTCCCGGTCGCCGGCGGCCAGTCCCGAGAACCAGCTCAAAAGCTCGCGTCCGCGCTCGCCGATGGCGCCCTCGTCGAGCACGAAGAGGCCGCCGTTGGCGATCATGTCGAGCAGGGGAAGCTTGAAGCGCAGCCGGCCGCGGGCGTCGCGGGTGGGGCGGGCGGTCAGCACGAGGCGGCCCTCGGGGTCCTCGCGGAAGGCGCCCAGCAGGTCGGAGAGCTCCCTCTCGCCGTGCATCTGGAACACGAAGCGCGGCAGGCCCAGCAGCAGTCCCAGTTCTCGCGCGATGGAGGTCTTTCCCCCTCCCGAGGGGCCCACGAAGTTCACCGCGCGGCCGCGGGACCAGTCCTCGAGCGCCATGCCTTCCACTCGCTCGAGCATCGGCGTCTCCATCAGGAAGTCGTCTTCGGAGAGGGGCCGCGGGGCTTCGGCGTAGGGGTCTTGGATGTCGGAGAGTCGGAGCGCGAAAAACGTTCGGCGGCGGCCCGGCGACGAGACTTGCTCGCGCGGGCGTTCGCCGAGCCGTTCCAAGGGAGCGATGAGCGCATGGCGGGTCAAAAGCCGGCGGCCCTTGAAATTGAGCCAGACGCGGCCGTCCTCGTCGGCGGCGAAGTAGAAGGGCTTGGCGCCGTAGCGCGGCGCAAAGGGAGCGGGAGGCGGCTCTGCGACGGCGCGCACGTCCTCGGGCTCGTCCGCGGCAAAGACTGCGCCGGCCACGCTCCTGCGCGGGATGGATCTCCCGTCGAGCAGGACGGACGAGGCGTCGTCCTGGACGATGAAGGATTGCAAGGAGTAGACCTCCAGGCCGTGGAGGCCGCCGACGAGCAGCGTCTTTGCGTCGGGCGAGATCGCCGTGGAATAGACCGATCCTCCGTATTTGAGCGCGGAGCCTGCCTGGACGTGTTCGTTCCGGCGGGGGTCGAAGCGGAAGACGCGGACTTCCCCATCCGAACCGCTCGCGGCCAGAGTGCGTCCATCGGGAGTGAGCGCCACCGAAGTGATCTCGTGGCCGTTGTCGAGCGCGGGCTCGTCCTGGACGTACCTGTTGAGGCCCGGCTTGAAGCGGAAGATGCGGGCTTTCCCGTCGCGGCAGCCCGCGGCGAACGTGTCTCCGTCGGGCGTGAGCGCCACGGAATAGACCGGCCCGTCGTGCTCGAGTGCCGGACCGGTTTGGACGTACTTGTTCTTGAGCGCGTCGAAGCGGAAGGCGCGCGCCTTGTTGTCCATGCTGCCGGTGACGAGGGTCCGGCCGTCGGGCGTGATCGCCGCCGAATAGACCGTGCCGCCGTGATCGAACACGGCGTCCGTCGCGGCGTACTCGTTGCGGCCTGGGTCGAAGCGGAAGACGCGGGCTTTCTTGTCTCCGCTTCCCGTGACAAGCGTTCGGCCGTCGGGCGTGATCGCCGTGGAATAGACCCAGTCGCCGTGTTCGAGCGCGGGGCCGGACTGGACGTACCGGTTTCGGCCGGGATCGAAGCGGAAGACGCGGGCGTTTTTGTCGGTGCTTCCCGTGAGAAGGGTCAGCCCGTCGGGCGTGATCGACGCGGAATAGACCGCGCCGTCGTGCTCCAGCGCGGGGCCGAGCGGGACATACCTGTCCGTATCCGCATCGAAGCGGAAGACGCGGGCTTTGTTGTCGCTGCCGCCCGTGACGATGATCGTTTTGTCCGGAGTGATCGCCGCGGAAAGGACGCTCGAAGCCGGGAAATCCTGGGGCAGCAGGGCCAAGGCCCGGCCCACGTCGAGCGCTCGAAGCCCGGCGGCAGGCGTCTCTTTCCAGGGAATGAGCGAGGACTGAGTCTCGATGACTCGGCGCAGCGCAGCCAAGGCCTTGGCGCGCTCCGCGGGCGAGGCGGCGATGGCGAAGTCCGCCTGGGCCTGCGGCAGGGCCTGGGCCCAGGGCCGCTCCGGTTCGGCGATGACGGCGATCGGGCCGGCCAGCCGGTCGCGAGGCGATCGGCGGCCGTCCATGAGAACGACCGATGCGTCGTCTTGGACGATGAACGATTGCGGGGAGTAGATTTGCAATCCCTGAAGGCCGCCGACGAGCATCGTGCGGCCCTCGGGAGTGATCGCCAGCGACCGGACTGTGCAGGCGTGTTCGAGCGCAGGTCCGGACGCGGCGTATTTGTTTTTGTCCGAATCGAAGCGGAATATCCGGGTTTTCTTGCCGCTGCCCGTGACGAGGATTTTCCCGTCCGGCGTGAGCGCCAAGGCGTTGACCCAGTCGGCGTGTTCGAGCGCGCGCCCGGCCTTGACGTATTTGTTCTTGACGGAGTCGAAGCGGAAGACGTGGGCTTTCTTGTCTCCGCAGCCCGTGACGAGCGTTCTTGCGTCGGGCGTAAGCGCTATAGACATGATCACGCCGTCGTGGGCGATCGCGGAGCCCGCCTGGGCGTATCGGTCCTGAACGGAGTCGAAGCGGAACACGCGAAGATCGTCGGCGCCCGCGGCCAACGTCTGCCCGTCGGGTGTGATCGCCATGGAATAGATATGCCCGTGGTGCTTGAGCGCGGGTCCGGCCTGGACGTGTTCATCCTGCTTCGAATCAAGACGGAAGACGCGGATTGTGCCGTCGCGGCCGCCCGTGGCGAGGGTTTTCCCGTCGGGCGTGAGGGCCGCGGATAAGACCCAGTCGTCGTGCTCGATCGCGGACCCGGCCTGGACGTACTTGTTTTTGCCCGAGTCGAGGCGGAATACGCGGGCTTTCTTGTCCTCGCTGCCGGTGACGAGGGTCTGGCCGTCGGACGCAAGCGCGACGGCCGTGACCGAGTCGTCGTGCTCGATCTCGGGCCCGACCTGGACGTATTGGTTCCGGTCGTGGTCGAGGCGGAATACGCGGGCTTTGTTATCGAGGCTGCCCACGGCGAGAGTTTCCCCGTCGGGCGTGATCGCCGCGGAGTGGACCTCCGAGGTTGGAAAATCCTGCGGCAGCAGGGCCAGGGCGCGGCCCACATCGAGCGCTCGAAGCTCGGATTCCGGCTTCTCCTGCCAGGGCATGCGCGCCGATTGCGTCTCAAGCAGACGGCGCAGCGCGGCCAAGGCCTTGGCTTTCTCGGCGGGAGTCGCGGCGATGCCGAAGTCGGCCTGAGCCTGCGGCAGGGCCTGGGTCCAGGGCCGCTGCGGCGCGGTCACGGCAAAGACCGGGCCGGTCAGGTTTTGGAGCGGGATGGAGCGGTCGTCGAGCATGAGAGCCGCGGCGTCGTCCTGGACGATGAAGGGCGCCGAGGCATAGGCCTGCAGCCCCCCCTCGCCGCCGACCAGCAGAGTCCGGGCGTCGGGCGTGATCGCCGCGGCTATGACCAAACCGTCGTGCTTGAACGCGGGCCCGGCCTGGGCGTACTTGTTCCTGCCGGGGGCGAGGAGGAATACGCGGACTTTCTTGTCCGCGCTTCCCGTGACAAGGGTCCGGCCGTCGGGCGTGATCGCCGCCGAATAAACCGCGCCGTCCTGTTCCAGCGCGGGGCCGAGCTGGACATACCTTTCCGTATCGGCGTCGAAGCGGAAGACGCGGGCTTTCCCATCCTCGTTTCCGGTGACGAGGGTTTGGCCTTCGGGGGTGAGGGCGACGCAATAGACGATCCCGTCCTGTTCCAGCGCGGGGCCCGCCTGGACGTACTTGTTTCTCGTCGGGTCGAAGCGGAAGATGCGGGCTTTCTTGTCGCTGGAGCCCGTGGCGAGGGTTTGCCCGTCGGATGCGAGCGCCGCGCATTTGACCCCGCCCTCGTGCTCGAGCGCGGGTCCGGCCTGGATGTACCTGCCCGTCCTCTCATCGAGGCGGAAGACGCGGGCTTTGTTGTCGCGGCAGCCCGTCGCGAGCGTTTTCCCGTCGGGCGTGATCGCCACGGAGTATATCCAGTCTCCGTGTTCGAGCTCGGGCCCGGCCTGGATGTACCGGTTTTCGCCCGGGTAGAAACGGAAGATCCGGACTTTCTTGTCCTTGCCGCCCGTGACGAGGGTTTTCCCATCGGGCGTGAGCGCCGCGGACAAGACCCAGCCGCCGTGCTCGAGCGCGGGACCGGCCTGGACGTACTTGCCCTGCTTTGGGTCGAAGCGGAAGACGCGGGCTTTTCCGTCAAGGCTGCCCGCGACGAACGTTTGCCCGTCGGACGTGATCGCGACCGAACGCATCGACGCCGTCGGGAAATCCTGGGGCAGCAGGGCCAGGGCGCGGCCCACGTCGAGCGGACGCAGTTCGGAAGCAGGCTTCTCCTGCCAGGGCATTCGCGCGGACCCTGTTTCGATGATGCGGCGCAGCGAATCCAAGGCCTTGGCGCGGTCGGCGGGCGTTGCCGCGATGGCGAAGTCCGCCTGGGCCTGCGGCAGGGCCTGGGTCCAGGACTGCTCGGGTTTGACCGCGGCCTCGACGGGGCCCGCCAGTCCGCTGCGAGGCGCGCGGCGGCCGTCCATGAGAACGACCGAGGCGTCGTCCTGGACGATGAAGGGCCGCAGGGAGTAGACGCTCAGCGTTTTCCCGCCGCCGACGATCAAGGTCGCGGCGTCGGGCGTGATCGCCAGGGAGGAGATCCAATCGGAGTGTTCGGACGCAGAGCCGGCCGGAACGTACTGGTTCTGGCTTGCGTCGAAGCGGAAAACGCGGATTTTCTTCTCGCTGCCCGTGACGAGCGTTTTGCCGTCGCGTGCAAGCGCTATGGACCTGACGTGGTTGTCGTGCTCGAGCGAGGGACCGGCCTGGACGTACTTGTTCTGCTTTTGGTCGAAGCGGAAGATGCGGGCCTTCATCCCCTCCTCGCCCGTGGCGAGCGTGTTCCCGTCGGACGTGAGCGCCGCGGAGAAGACCATGCCGTCATGTTTGAGCGCCGGCCCCGCTTGAACGTATTTATTCTGCTGCGCGTCGAAGCGGAATACTCGGGCTTTGCCGTCGCGGCTGCCCAGCGCGATGGTTTTCGCGTCGGGCGTGAGCGCCGTTGCGAGTATCGGGCCGTCGCTTTTGAGCGCGGGGCCGATCTTGACGTACTTGTCCTGCTTCGGGTCGAAATGGAAGACGCTGACGCATGAGGCGTCGGTGCCCACCGCGAGGGTTTGTCCGTCGGGCGTGATCGCCGCCGAAGCGACCGCGCTGCCGTCCGTGATCGGATGCCCGGCCAGGACGTACTGGTCCTGCTTCGGGTCGAGACGGAAGACTCGGACTTTCGCATCGTCGAACCCGCTGCCCGTGACGAGCGCGCGGCCGTCGGACGTGAGCGCCACGGACTTGACCCAGCCGTCGTGTTGGAGCGCGGACCCGACCTCGACGTAGCGTCCTTGGTCCGGGGAGAAGCGGAATACGCGGGCGGTCCCGTTCTCGCTGCCGACGGCGAGGGTTTGCCCGTCAGGCGTGATCGCCGTGGAAATGATGTACGAGATCCCGAAGTCTTGCGGGAGCAGCGCCAAGGCCCGGCCCACGTCGAGGGGCGCAAGCTCGGAGGCCGGCTTCTCCTGCCAAGGGAGGTTCGCGGATTGCGTCTCGATGACGCGGCGCAGCGCAGCCAAGGCCTTGGCGCGCTCGTCCGGCGTCGCCGCGATGGAGAAGTCGGCCCGGGCCTGTTCAAAGGAGGAGAGCCCTTGCGCGAGGGCAGGCTGTCCTCGACCCAGCCGCAGGGAGCCGTAGCCTTGGACCATCAGATCGAGGCCTTTGGGGATCAGCGCGGCCAGGGCCTGGAAGCGCTGCGGCGCGGCCCAGGAGACGAGATTGTCCAAGGCGGCTGTTTCCAGCCGAAGAGCGAGCTCCTGCACTCCCAACCCCGCGTCCGCGGTCGCGAGCGCGGCGGCCGCCGCGGCCCTGAGAAAGCAGCGGAAGGAGGACTCGGAGAACGTTCCCGCGGGCGCGTTGGGCTCGGCCTCGCGCAGGCGCGCGTAGAGGCCGGCGGCCCAGCGGCTCATGAAGTCGGCCAGCTGCTCGGGCAATGCGGACAGGGCTTGGCCCAGCTCCTGGGCCGCGGAACGCGAGGCCCAGGCGTCGTCTTCCCCCTCGGCCAGTTCCACGAAGCGCGAGCGCTCCGCGGGCGACCAGGCCGGCGTCGAATCCCGGCGGCTGATGAAAAGGACCCGGGCGTTGGCGGGCATGGACATGGGCTTGCGGGCGCCCTTGGGATAGAGGAATCCGTCCTGCAGGAATTCGTTGAGGGCCACGACCTGCTCGGGCTTTATGTTGTGGGCGTTGTCGAAGACATAGACCACGGTCTTGTCCGGCGAGGCCTCGGCCTGCTCGATCATCCGGGCGAAGATGCCCGGGCCGAAGATCAGCCCCGTCCCGCTCTCCGAGGGCACGAGGCCGCCTTCCATCTGGAAGCGGTCGGTCTCCTCGGTGGCGTGGACCAGAGAGAGCTCGACCGAGGGATCCTGCGCGAGCAGGCGCAGCGCCTCGCGCGCGTCCGCGCCCGCCGGCAGGCGCAGATGGGTCGGGCGGGCCTTGGCCAGCAGCTGGTCGGCCAGAGCCGCTTGCGCCTTGAGCGGCGGCAAGGGCCCGATGACCGCGGACAGCTTTCGCCGCAGCGCCTCTATCTGCTTGGGGGCCGTCAGCCAGCCGCCCAAGTGCGCGGCGGCCGCTTCGCCCAGGGCGGCTTCCTCGCTTTTGCCCGCGGCCAAGCCCGCCAGCACGTCTTCGGCCATGCGCCGCAATTCGCGCATGGACAAGACCCGGCCGCCGGGGTCTTGCCAGGACTGCGTCAGGGAGGATGCCTCCCAGTAGATTTCGGCCAGCCGCTTTGCCAGCCGGCCGCGCAGGCCCGCGTCCGCCAAGCCCGGTCCCAGCACGCGGCCGCCGAAGGTCCAGTCGTGCTTGAGGAACATGTCGGCATCGCGGCGCAGGGTGTCGATCTCGCCGCGCTTGCGGGAGGCGCGCGCGCCCGCCGTGACCAAGGGCTCCGCGCTCAGGATCGGGACGCGCTCCTTGAGCACGTCGGGCAGGGCTCCGCGAGCGGCATATTCGCCTTCGGGGTTGGTGTCGACGACGATCAGCGTCCGGGGGTGGATGCGGATGACGGGCACGGGCAGTCCGGCCGGAACAGGCACCTCGGTGAGGGCTATCGTGCGGTAGCCTTGGGCGTCCGGCTCGGCCTGCGGGACCCGCATACCAGCGGGGAGTGCCGCATCCGATGTCTTTTGGGGCTCGGCCTCCGCGATCTGGCAGAGCCACCAGCCCAGGGCGGCTTTCTGGTCGTGGTCGAGCAGGGTGTTGAGCTCGCTCAAGGCCGCCACCCCGCCCTCTTCGAGCCTCTGCTTGAGGGGCGTCTCGCCGTGGAAGCGGAAGCGGCCCGCTTCGTCCTGCTCGAAGCCTCCGATAAGGTCGGAAAGCTGAGTGTCCTCGCTGACCGGGTTGGAGAAGAAAGGCCGCCCGCGCAGGCGCGCGTAGCCGCGGGCCGCGAAGGTCTTTCCCAGTCCCGTGGGTCCCTCCAGCCTCAGCAAGAGGCCGCCGCGCGCCTGGACTTGGGCCATCATGGCCAGCATGCGCACGGTCTGGAAGTCGAGGACGAGCCCGGTCTTCAGATAGATCTCGTCATGAAGGTTCTGCGGCGTGATCCCGGCGAACGCGTCGGAGAGCGGGATCTCGGCGCCGGGCAGCAGGAGGACGGGCCGGCCCTCGTCTTGGCGCAGGCCGATGGAATCCAAATAGTTGCCCGCATCGACGCCGTCGGGCCATTGAAGGCCGGGAGGGTCCCGGTAAGAAGGGATGGTCGGCAGAGTCCTGAGCGCGACGCGGTCGTAGAAGGAGTCATCCTCGATGTTGGCGTCCTTGCGGATCGTGAAGAGGAACTGCAGGTTGTCCGGGATGGGGAGCTGTCCCAGGACCGGGTGCGTGATCTCGCGGTCGGCCAGCGCCGACTGCAGCAGCGTGCGCACGCCGGGCTCAAGGGCCTCGACGTTCTTGATCAGGAGCAGGTGTTTGCGCGCGGGGCGGCCCTCAAGGCGCGCCTGCTCGCTTTCGGCCTGCGCCGCGCGGATGCGGCGCGTGAGCTCGCCCAGGCCGAAGGCGAGCCGGCCGTCTTCAAGGGGCACGTCGTGGCCCAAGAGCTGTCGGTCCTCGGTGAAGGGATGGCTGTAGAGTATTCCCAGGGACGCGCCGAGCGCTCGCGCCTGGCGGCGCAGGACGCCCATGAATTCCGCGTCGCTGCCGGGCGGTTCCTGGAACAAGGCGGAGTCGTTGGTCAGGAGCGCCCGTGCCGTGCGGCGTTCCAGCGTCGAATCTCCGACGGGGATGCCGAGCAGGCGCGACTCAAGGGATTCGCTTTGGATATGCGCCCACGCGTCCTCGTCGATGAACTCGGAGAACCGGCTCATGAGGCGGCGCGGCTCGTCCTGTTTCCCCCTCTTGAACAGGTTCCAGCCGGAGGCGGAGGAAAGGACGTCGCCGTAGAAGCTTTGCCCGGCCAGGATCAGCGCTTCGGCCAGGGGGCGGTCGCTGCCTTGGTCGCGCCGCCTTTGCGTCAGGCTCAAGACGGCTTTGGAGAAGCGTTCCTGGTCGCGCTGGGAGAAGAAGGCTTGGGCCAGTTCAGGGTGCTCGGCGAGGAGATCGCGCTTGAAGGCGGTCTGGGCGTGCACGAGACGCCGGAATTGCGGGAGCGTCAATCCCAGGGTCCGCAGCGCCTGGAGGGTCTCGGAGGAGAGCGGGGAGTCCGTTTCAGCGCTCTCGGCCTGCGCGGCCGATGGCGCCTGCGCCAGGAGAGAAGAAGCTTCATGGAGCAGGCTTGCGACGGAATCGGCCGGCTTCCCCAGACTGGGGATCGGCTGTCCGGCAGATCTTTGCGCGGCGCCGCTTTCAACGGCAAGGGCTTCTACGAGCGTCGCGCCTTTCAATTCTCCGGCGATGCGGCGCAAAAGCGAATCGATTTTCCGCTGCTGGGCCGCGGAGAGCTTGGAACGCGCCTCTGCATGGGCCGAGCGGACCGAGTTTTTCGCGTCCGGGGACAGGTAATCGCCCAAAGACGCCTGCAGCCTGTCGAGCTTGGCCGCGACTTCAGGCAGATCCGCTTGTCCGCGCTGCGCGGCGGCGGCGCAAACGATCAGGGCTTGCGCTTGCGCCTCCGCCATCGCCTTGGCCTGCACGATTGCGGATGCCGCATTCGCGGCGGAGGCGGTTTCCGGCGTCAGGCCTTGCGTCTCGAGACTCATCACCAGCGGGGCGAGGCCGGCGCGCGCGGCCGGGTCCGCGGGATCGGACTCCAAGGCAGGAAGGGCTTGGCGCAGGCCCATCGCGTCTCCCATGGGCTGGACAGCGAGAGCATGCAGAGCGTTCGCCCAGGCAGGGGACACTGTGCCGTACATCCCCGCGGCTGGAGCGCTTTGGGTTTGGGCCGCGGCCGGAGAGACGAGTGAAACAGCGGCCGTCGCTATAGTAAGGAAAAATATTAATACGAGGTCCGATTTTTTCACAGCATCCTTTGCTTAACTCCATAAGTATACGAATGGACGCCGCGCACAGGCAGGGTCGTTTGGAACCTTTAAGTTGGGAAATAGGCCTACGCGGATGTGGGCCCAACGGGTCTTTACACAGGCATCGTGCAGCATAGGGGAACGACGATCTCTCCCACGCGGACCTGCTGAGAGATTCCGGAAAGACTTTCGGTTCCGTAATCTTTCAGTTCGAAGGCGCCCTTGATAAAATCGACGGTTTCGGGCCCGGCCAATATCCGGCCCGGCTCGGCGAGTTCCTCCAAGCGTGAAGCGATGTTGACGGCGTCTCCGATGACGCTGTATTCCGTCCTCTCGGCGGTTCCCAGGCAGCCGGCGATCATCTCTCCCGTATTGATCCCTATCCCGACCCGCAGGGGGATCAGCCCTTTTTCCTGCCTCGATTGGGCCAGGGATTCTATCGCCTGCATGGCTTTGACGGCGGCCTTGGCCGCGGCAAGGGCGTGATGCTCCAACGGCGCCGGCGCGCCGAAAAGCGCCATGATGCCGTCGCCCATGAACTTGTTGAGTATTCCCCCCTCGGATTGGACGGCTTCGATGATGCAGGCGAAGATCTCATTGAGCGCGGCCACGGCTTCCCGCGGCGGGACCTTGCCTGCAAAGGGCGAAAAACCCCGCACATCCGCGAAGAGGACCGTCAAAACCCTCTGCTCGCCCTGGTCGCAGGCGCTGTGGGGGTTGGCCAGCACGAAGCGGGCCACTTCCGGAGTGACGAACTGGCCGAAGGTGTCGCGCACGCGTTCTACCGTTGAGAGGTCGGCATACGCCCGATCCAGCTCGGTACGGAGCGCCTTTTCCCGGCTGAGCTCTTTGGAAAGCGCGCGCTTGTCCAGGCAGCGGCGGATGGCGTGGCGCAAGGTCTCTTCGCTGAACGGCTTGACCAGGTAATCGTAGGCGCCGTCCCGCAAGGCCTGGATGGTGGTCTCAAGCTCGGGGTTTCCCGTCATGATGATGACGTCCGAACTCGCGCTGGAGCGCACTCGACGGGTGAGCTCATTGCCGTCGACGGAGCCGGGCATGCTCAGGTCCGTAAGGACGATGTCGAAGTTCTCCGATAAGCGCAATAGGGCTTCGTCTCCCGTGCCCGCCTCCGCGATCTCATGGCCGGTGGCGCCGAGAAAACGGGCGCAGATATGCCGCAGACGCGGATCATCATCGACGATCAGGATCTTCGAAAAGAATCGGCCGGTCATGGGAACCTTCTTCGCCGCGTCATATCCCGGGCCGCGGCGCTTGCGCATCGGGCAGGGCCAGGGTGAACTCGCTTCCTTTCCCATCCTCGCTCTTCACCGAGATGCCGCCCCCGTGAGCCTCCATGATGCGCCGCACGATGGCCAGGCCAAGCCCCAGGCCGCCCACCCGGCGGGTCAGGTACTCGGCCGCCTGGTAGAACCCGTCGGTGAGCCTGGGGAGTTTCTCCATGGGGATGCCGATCCCCGTGTCCCGAAACGAGATGCGCGCTTCCCGCGCGTCGACCTCCCCGCGCACGGTGATGCTTCCTCCCGGGCGGTTGAAATAGACGGCATTGAGCAGCAGATGCTTCAAGGCGGTCTCCAAAAGCGCGGGGTCCGCCTGCATGGGCGGGAACGGATTGCTGAAGGAAACCTCGACCTTGAGCTCTTTCTCCTCCCATAGAGGGCGGTAGCGTTCCACGAGCTTGGCGATCAACTCCGGCGCGCGCACGGCCGAGCGCTTGAGCTGAGGATCCTGGGAGCACAGCTGAGAATAGAGGGACAGCTCCTCGAGCAGTTCCCGCAGCCGGTCGAGCTTCGCGTGCATCATGTCCCGGAATCTCTTGCGCTCCTCGGGGGAGATCGATTCGTTCTCGGCGGCCCCAAAGGCCATGAGCACGATGGTCAGCGGCGTGCGCAATTCGTGGTCGAGCCGGCTCAGGAATGCGTCCTTGAGGTGTTCGAGCTTCTGCAGTTCCGCGTACGCCGCCTCCAGCTCCCGGCGCAGGGTCTTCTCTTGGTCAAGTTCCGTGGAGAGACGGCGCTTTTCGAGACAGCGAGACACCACCTCCTCCAGTATCAGGGGCGTGAAGGGCTTGGGAAGGTAATCGTAGGCGCCCTTCTTGAAAGTGGCGACGGCGTTTTCCAAGGAGGGATAGGCGGTCATGATGATGACGTCGGTCGAAGGGGAGCGGGATTTGACCTCCCAGCAGAGGCGCACCCCGTCCACTTTCCCGGGCATGGAAACGTCCGTCAAGACCAAATCGAAGCCTTCTGCATCGAGCATGGCCAGGGCGGCCTCGCCGCTTTCCGCGCTTTCGACCTTGCAGCCCAGGCCGCGCAGTATCCGGACGCAGACGTCGCGCACGAGCCGCTCATCGTCGGCGACCAGTATCCGGACCGCTGGAAACTGCGGCGAAGGGCGCATCGCCTTCCCGCTTTCCGCGCCTATTTCCGCGACAGCCATGCTGTTCATGACCATAGTGTGGCAGTCGGAGCTGACGCGAAGGTTGCGGCCTGCTTAAGCGCCCCTTGCTTCGGATGAGCTTGAAAGCCAATGCCGGGTTAAGCCGCGGGTCAGGAGGTCGCAATGTTCAGGGGCTAGACTATCGGCATGGAAGAGCTAAGGAGGACGACGGCAAAGAGTCGGCCTTGGGAGCATCGCGGTCGCGGCGGCTGCCGGGTCCGTGCCCTGGGTCTTTTGTCCGCCGCCTTCTTTCTTTGCGGCGCGGCTTGGGCCGGGGGCTTCGAAAGCCTGGCAAAGGATCTCTCCCGCGCGGCCCGGGGCTCGGGGATCATCCGGGTCGCGGTGATCCCTTTTGAACCGACCGACGGCAGCAGCACCGCCGAAGGCTGGAACATCTCCGAAAAGCTCATCACCCAGATCGTGCGCCAGGGCCGCCTTCAAGCCGTGGAACGCTCCTTCCTGAGCAAGCTGCAGGAGGAGCATTCTCTTGGACGCAGCGGCATCCTCGATGCCTCCACGCTGAGGGCGGTCGGCAAGGTCTTCGGCGTCGACGGCGTGATCACCGGAAGCTTCGTCACGATGGGCTCCGAGGCGCTCTTGAACGCGCGGTTCATCGATATCGAGACCGGAGTGGTCCTGGCGGCCAAGGAATGCAAGGTGGACCGGGAATGGACAGACCCATTCGGCTACCGGACGGAGGCCGTTGAGTCCGCGGAAGAATCCTTCGATGTCCCGATCCCCGCGCGCGCTCCCCCTCCGCATAGCCAAGACCGGCTTGCGGCGGAAAGAGGACTCCAGGATGCTCCGTCGGATGACGGCTGCGCGAACGCCGCCGAGCGCGTGGACCGGATGGAGAATTCGATACTCGATCTTAAAGCCCGCTACTGGGCCTTGCGGCTGCGCTGGGGAGCGTCCTTGAGCGCGTCGCAGGCCTTTCCCGGCGCGGATATTTCGGACTTGGAGCTTCGCCAGATGCTCTACGACCGCATGCGCGACTGGTATGCGCAAAGCCGCATCCCGGAACTCAGTCCCGGAGAACTGCACCGATTGGCGACCCAGGAGCGGCGCGCGCGGCTGCTGCACTCGGGCTGCCTCAAGCAAGAAGACGGCTGATCGTTCGGATGTCCGTCCTACGGAGTTTCCCCTTTCCTATCTGCGTACTATTACTAATTGCCCCGACAGCGTCATAGGGGCATATTATGGGGCGAGACGTTCCTTCGCGCAGTTCAGCGGAAAGGAGAGATGGGATGACGCCGAAAGTCTTGGTCGTCGACGACAACCGGGATATCCTGGGGATAATCAAGCAGTATCTGATCGACGGCGGGATGTCCTGCGTGGTCACGGACAGCGGGTCCGAGGCGCTCATGCTGGTCCGGGAGTGCCGTCCCGACATCATCCTCGTCGACGCGGAGATGCCGGGCCTCAACGGCGATGCGGTCTGCCGGGTCTTGAAGAAAGATGCCTCGACCAAGGGCATCCCGATCATCATCATCTCCGGCGCCCGCATCGAGGAGAAGGAGATCCTGGCGGGCTTTCAGGGCGGCGCGGACGACTATGTGCTCAAGCCTTTCTCCCTGCCGGTGCTCATGGCGCGCATCCAGGCCGTGCTGCGGCGCTACCGGAACTCGGCGCAGGCCGAAGAGAAGCTCAAGCGCTTCGGCTTGGTGCTCGACCCGGCCGGACGCACCGTCAAGATCGACGGGAAGGACGTATCCATGACCCGCAAGGAATTCGACCTGCTCACCATCCTTCTCAGCCGGTCCGATCGGGCCTTGAGCATCCAGTACCTGCTGGAGACCGTCTGGGGCTACGATCCGGCAGACTACAACGACCCGGGCACGGTCGAGGTCCACGTCTGCCACCTGCGCAAAAAACTGGGTCCCAAGCTTGCCAAGCATCTCGTCTCCGTCATGGGCCATGGCTATAAATTCCAAGGCTGAACCCTGTCTCGCCGCCCCTGCGATGGGAGCCGGCCCGGCTTCAGGCAAGGGACTGGAAGAACGGCTGATCCGGCTCAGCAAGTGCCTGGCTTCCTTGAAGGTGGACTACGGGATCAACGTCAACCTCCTCACCGCGGCCTGCGGCGAACTCTTGGGAGCCGACTGCGCCGTTTACAGCCGGCGCGATCACGATCTTCTCTGCGCTTACGGGCAGTGGCATACCTCGGCGGATTTCTCCTCCACTGGCGATGCCGCCGGGCAGAGCTGCACCGACGTCATCGCGCGCGACGAAGACGAACCCGCCTATATAGAGGATCTCCTCGATACCCCCTACGCGCAGAGCGATCCGAACGTGCGCCGGTACGGACTGCGGACCTATCTCGGGCAAGTCGTCCGCTGCGACGGCAAGGCCGTGGGCTCGCTTTGCGCCCTGTTCAATCATCCCGTCAAAATGTCGACGGATGAAAAGAACATCCTCAAGATCCTGGCCGCGGCCATGGGCGCGGAAGAGGATCGCTCCGAGAGGACGAAGGAACTGTGGTCGGCCGAGGAGCGCTTCCGGAGCCTCTTTGAATCCTCCCGCGACGCCATCATGACCCTGGAGCCTCCGTCGTGGGCGCTGACCGCGGGCAATCCCGCGGCCATGTCCCTGTTCCGGGCGAAGGATATGGAGGAATTCCGCTCTCATGGGTTCGCGGAGCTCTCGCCCGAGCGCCAGTCCGACGGGTGCGCATCCGCCGGGAAGATCCGGGAGATCATCGAGTCCGCCATGCTCGAAGGATCCCGTTTCTTCGAGTGGACGCACAAGCGGCTCGACGGCACGGAGTTCTTCGCCGACGTGCTCCTGACCCGGGTGGAGTCGGCCGGGAAGACGTTCCTGCAGGCCACGGTCCGGGACATCACCGAGCGCAATCGGAATGCGCAGACGGTGCGCGTTTCGGAGGTCCGCTATCGGCGGCTTTTTGAGGCGGCGCAGGACGGCATCCTCATCCTCGACGCCGAGGACGGCGATATCGTCGACGCCAATCAGTTCCTCGCCGATCTCTTGGGCATGGAGCGGGAGAAATTCATCGGGAAGAAGGTGTGGGAGATCGGGACGTTCAAGGACATCGTCGCCAATAAGGCGAAGTTCGAGGAACTCCAGAGTTTCGGCTATGTCCGCTACGCGAATCTGCCTCTGCAGACCGTCAACGGCCGGCAGGTCGAAGTGGAGTTCGTCAGCAACGTCTATTTGGTCGATCAGCGCAAGGTGATCCAGTGCAATATCCGCGACAACACCGAGCGCGAGCAGGCGCAAGTCGAGCGCAAGAAACTGCAGTCGCAGCTTGCCCAGGCGCAGAAGATGGAGGTCGTGGGCCGCCTGGCCGGAGGCGTGGCCCATGATTTCAACAATCTCCTGACCGTGATCCTCGGCAACTGCAGCTTCCTTTTGAACGACATCCCCAAGAACGACCCCAGGCACGAGGACGTGGAGCAGATCCGCAGCACCGGCGAGCGCGCCGCCAATCTCACGCGCCAGCTCCTGGCCTTCAGCCGCAAGCAGATCATGCAGCCGCAGGTGCTCGACCTCAACGCCGGGCTCTCGGACATGGAGAAGCTGCTCCGGCGCCTCATCGGCGAGGACATCCGCCCGAGCTTCGTGCGCGCCAAGGACTTGGCCCTGGTCAAGATGGATCCCGGGCAGGTGGAGCAGGTCATCATGAACCTGGCGATCAATGCGCGCGACGCCATGCCTAAAGGCGGAGAGCTGTCCATCGAGACGAAGAACATCGACGTCGCGGTCATTACGCCCCTCGACCATGACGCGGCGATGCCGCCGGGCCGCTATGTCCTCCTGACGGTGCGCGACACCGGCACCGGCATGGACGCCGCGGCCCTGGGGCATATCTTCGAGCCTTTCTTCACGACTAAAGAGCTCGGCATGGGCACGGGTCTCGGCCTGGCCACGGTCTACGGCATCATCAAGCAGAGCGATGGGTTCATCGACGTCCAGAGCGAACCTGGACGGGGCACGACATTCAAGGTATTCCTGCCGGCTGTCGCGGCTGCGCTGCCGGAGGGAAAAGCAGGCGAAAAAGGAGCTCAAGCGAAACCGCCGGCGGAAAAGAGCCGCCGCACGCTCCTGCTGGTCGAAGACGACGCGGCCGTGCGGCGCATCGCCTGCAGGATACTCAAGGGCTCGGGTTATACGGTCTTGGAGGCGGGGTCCGCACGGGAGGCTCTGGCGCACGCTGATGAGGATTTCGACCTGGTCTTGTCGGATATCGTCCTGCCGGATATGTCCGGAGTGGCGCTTTTTGCCAAGCTGAAAAAAGGCAGGCCGATCCCAGCCATCTACATGTCCGGCTACACCGACAATCCGGACATCCGCAGCGTCTTGGCGCAGTCCGGGAACCGTTTCCTGCAGAAGCCGTTCACGGCCGAGGCCTTGCGCAATAAAGTGCGCGAAGTCCTGACGTAACCTTGAAAGCAAAGCGGTTCGATCCCCGTGACTGGCAGTTTGAAAACAGGACACCCCCTGAACGACGGGGGTGTCCTGTTTTTAAACTGGTGGACCTGTGCGGGATCGAACCGCAGGGTCGATGCGGGGCTTCGCCCCCAAGACGTTGGGCATCGGCCCTTTTCTTTATTGTCGGTCTGCGGTCCGCTCCCGCTGTGTGCATGCTTGAAAGCAGAGCGCCCCCAAAACAGCGGGGGCGCTTGCTTTCAAATGGTGGACCTGTGCGGGATCGAACCGCAGACCTCCTGCATGCCATGCAGGCGCTCTCCCAGCTGAGCTACAGGCCCGTAGACACATTATACTACAACTGAGTATGCAAGTGCGCTTTTGGGTGCGCTGAATGAAAGTGGGTAGGAAAACGGGGCGATTTGCTATTTCTTGTCACCCCGGCGAAAGCCGGGGCCCAGGAAATGGACGTTTCCCTGGATTCCGGCTTCCGCCGGAATGACGGGACAGAAGGCGGCACCCACAAATTTTCAGCGCACCCGCGCTTTTCCTCTGCGTGAAGACCGACGCATCGCAAGTGCCGGCGGAGCCGGCGAGCGAGCACAGAGGCCGCGCGCGTCACGCGCGGCCGTACCCGCCCCCCGTTGACCCGCGCCGCCCCGGCGAACGGCCACGTCTACCGCTGGATCCCGGGTCAAGCCCGGGATGACGGATACTAAAGAAGCGCCCCCGGAGTCAGGGGCGCTTCTTTGTCGGATCGTTCGGCGAGGCTATTGTTTCGGGAGGGCGATCACGCCGCTGTCCATCTTCACCTGCGTCTCTTTGCGGGCGCGCAGGATCTGGAACTCGGCCGTCTTGTAGAGCTGGTCGCGCGTGAGGATGTTGCGCGCATGGCCCTGCTCGACGGCTTTCAGGCCCACGGCCACGGCTTCCCGGATGAAGACCTCGGTCTCGCTCATCTTTGGGATGATGTAGTCCTCGCTGAGGCCCTTGTCCTCGGCGCACTTGGCGAGTTCCCGGGCGGCCGCGATGCACATCTCATCGGTGATCGTGCTTGCGCGCACGTCCAGCGTGCCGCGGAAGATGCCCGGAAATCCCAGGGAGTTGTTGACCTGGTTCGGGAAGTCCGAGCGGCCGGTCCCCACGACGCGGGCGCCGACCTCTTTGGCGTCCCAGGGCCACATCTCCGGGATGGGATTGGCCGTGGCGAACACGATGGAATCCTTGGCCATCTCAGCCACCCACTCCTTCTTGATCGTGTCCGGTCCGGGCGTGGAGGCCGCGGAGAGCACGTCCGCGCCGCGCAGGGCCTCGGCGATGCCGCCGCGCAGGTCGTCCTTGTTGGTGATCTGGCACATGCGCCATTTGTCCTTGTGAGTCTCCTTCAAGTCCGTGCGGCCCTTGTGGAGAGTCCCCTTGGAGTCCACGTAGATCAGGTTGCCCGGCTTGGCGCCCGCGGCCATGTAGAGCGTGCCGATGCGGATGTTGGCCGCGCCCGCGCCCACGAGGGTGATCTTCACATCCTCGATGCGTTTCCCGACGATCTTGAGCGCGTTGATGAGCCCGCTCAGGCAGACCGTGGCCGTTCCCTGCTGGTCGTCGTGCCAGACCGGGATCTTGCAGCGCTTTCGCAGCTCCTCAAGGATGTAGAAGCACTTGGGCTGGGCGATGTCTTCCAGATTGATGCCGCCGAAGGAGGGCTGCAGGACCTCCACCGTGCGGATGATCTCGTCGGGGTCCTTGGTGTCGAGGCAGATGGGGAAGGCGTCCACTCCGCCCAGGTATTTGAAGAGCAGTCCCTTTCCTTCCATGACCGGCAGGCCCGCCTCGGGCCCGATGTCGCCCAAGCCCAGCACGCGGGTGCCGTCGGAGACCACGGCCACCATGTTGCCCTTATTGGTGTGCTCGTAGACCTTCTCGGGGTTCTTGTGGATGTCCATGCAGGACGCGGCCACTCCCGGGGTGTACCATATCGCGAAGTCGTCGAAGTCCCGCACGCAGCACTTAGGCGAGACTTCCACCTTGCCGCGGTAGAAGGGATGCAGGATCATGGCGTCCTTGGCCGGCTGATAGGCCTTGGCCAGGAGCTCTTCTTTCGTGAATTTTTTCATGGGCGCGGCGGTTTTTTTGATCATGTCGTTCTCCTTCGTTATCCGCGATTGTAGGAAATTTTATAACGCTATCGTTGTAATGGTATCATAGACAATATGGGTGAAACTTCTCCGGGGAAGTTCAAGCCTAACCCGGCCCTGCCGCGCCGCACAGGCGCAGAGCAGCCGCCCTCCGAGCGCGTCCGGAACTTCTCGGAAGTGGCCCTGGGCCTGAGCGCCGAGGACGCCGCCTCGGAGGCTTCGCGCTGCCTCCAGTGCAAGAACGCTCCCTGCATCGCCGCCTGTCCCGTCAACATCGACATTCCTTCCTTTATAGCCCGCCTGCGCGCGGGCGATCCGGCGTCGGCGGCCGCCAAGATCATGGAGTCGAGCCTTCTTCCGGCCATCTGCGGCCGCGTCTGCCCGCAGGAGACCTACTGCGAGAACGCCTGCGTGCTCAACAAGCCCGGCCGCTTCAAGCCCGTGGCCATCGGCCGATTAGAGCGCTTTGCCGCTGATGAGGCGCGGCGCTTGAAGACCCTGCAGGCGCCTAAACCGGCGGCGGCCACCGGCCGCAAGATCGCCTGCGTGGGCTCGGGCCCCGCCTCGCTTTCCGCGGCCGCGGAATTGCGGCGCCGCGGCCACGAGGTCGCGGTCTACGAGGCCCTGCACGAGTTCGGCGGGGTGCTCCGCTACGGCATCCCCTCCTTCCGCCTTCCCCGCGAGATCATCCGCGCCGAGGTCGAGACCCTGCGCGAGATGGGCGTGCGCTTCATCGCGGACGTGCTGGTGGGCAGGACTCTGACGGTTTCGGAGCTCCTGCAGGCATACGATCTCGTGTTCGTGGGCTCCGGCGCCGGGCTTCCGACCATGATGGACGTCCCGGGAGAGAATCTTGTGGGCGTCTACAGCGCCAACGAGTTCCTCACCCGCGTGAACCTCATGCGCGCGGACCGCTTCCCCCTTTCGGACACGCCGGTCTACGTGGGCCGCCGCGTCCTGGTCGTGGGCGGCGGCAACTCCGCCATGGACGCGGCGCGCTGCGCCATGCGCCTGGGGCCCGAGAGCGTGAGCATCCTCTACCGGCGCTCGCGCGTCGAGATGCCGGCCCGCGCCGAGGAGATCGATCACGCGCAGGAAGAAGGAGTCCGCTTCGAGTTCCTCTGCGCTCCGGTCTCCTTGGAAGGCGACGAGCAGGGGCGCCTGGTGCGCGCCCGCTGCGTGCGCATGCGCCTGGGCGAACCGGACGCCGGCGGCCGCCGCAGGCCCGAGACGATCCCCGGCTCCGAGTTCGTCGTGGAAGCCGAGAGCCTGATCACGGCCATCGGCCAGAGTCCCAACCCCATCATCCAGCAGACCACGCCCGGGCTGACGGTGCAAAAGCGCGGCACTCTCCAGGCTTGCGAGGACGGCCGCACCTCCGTGGGCCGCATCTATGCCGGCGGCGACGTGGTGCGCGGCGGAGCCACGGTGCTCCTGGCCATGAAGGACGGCAAGACCGCGGCCGCGGCCATGGACCGTTTGCTGCGGGAGGGATGATGGATCAGGCCTCCGACTATCTCATCGTGCGCAAGGAAGCGCTGGCAAAGACCGTGTCCCGGTTCACGATCCGGGCGCCGCGGGTCGCGGCCAAGGCTCGCGCCGGACAGTTCGTGATGCTGCGCGCCAGAGAGGACGGTGAGCGCATCCCCGTCACCTTGGCCGACTGGGACGCGAAGGCGGGGACGGTGACCATCATCGTCCAGGCCGTGGGCAAGACCACGAGCCTCATCAATGCCCTGCCCCAGGGCGGGCGCTTCCTGACCGTGGCCGGTCCCTTGGGCATTCCCGTGGACGCGCGGCGCTACGGGACCGTGGCCTGCGTGGGCGGCGGAGTCGGCATCGCCGAGGTCTATCCCATCGCCAAGGCCCTGCAGGCCGAGGGCAACCGCGTGCTCTGCGTGCTGGGCGCGCGGACCCAGGAACTCCTCATCCTCGAGCAGGAGATGCGCGCGCTCTGTCCCGAGACCTTTATCGTCACCGATGACGGCTCCTATGGAGAGAAGGGCTTGGTCACGGACGCTTTGGCGCGCGTCCATGAGCGCGGCGAGCGGCTCGACGCCGTGTTCGTCATCGGCCCCATCCCCATGATGCGCGCCGTGGCCGAGCAGACTCGGCCCTGGGGCACTCCCACCTTCGCGAGCCTCAATCCCGTGATGGTGGATGCCACGGGCATGTGCGGAGGCTGCCGGGTGGAAGTCGGAGGCCGATCCAAGTTCGCCTGCGTCGACGGCCCCCTCTTCGACGCGCACCAGGTCAATTTCATGCTCCTGCAATTGCGCGCCGCGGCTTACCGGGGTCAGGAGAAGGACTCCTTCGAGCAGTGGAAGAAGGAGAGCGGCCACGCCTGCCGTTTGAACGATCCTTCCTGATGCGGACCTACGAGTTCGTCTGCGCCCGCTGCGGCAAGGACGTCCGGGAGACCGCGCAGAATTTCGAGGTCTGTCCGGAGCATTGCGCCGCCTGCCGCATCCTGATCCAGAACAGCGTTCAGCGCCCAAGCCCCCCCCGGAAGGCCGCGGTCCCCAAGCGCAGGGGCGCCTCGCGCCTGCTTCCCTCCTGCCGGACTTGCCGGGGCTGCGGAAAGGTCTCGGGAGAGCTTTGTCCCTCGTGCCAGGGCTCGGGAGTGCAGGCGCGATGAGGGCCCGTTCGAATCCGATCCCGCGGGTTCAGTCCTCCCGCGCCATGGGAGTGCTCGAGGCGCTCCTCGGCATTCCCACGGCTCCGTATTTCGAACATGCCGTGCGCGCTTTCCTGCGCAAGTCGCTCGAAGCCGACGGCATCCCGTGCACGCTCGATAAGCACGGCAACATGAGCGCGCATTACCGCCGGGGCAAGGCCCGGCCCATCGCTTTCACCGCGCACATGGATCATCCCGGTTTCGAGCTGCTTTCCGTGCAGGGAGAGACCGGGCAGGCGCGCTGGAACGGCCAGATGCCGGTCTTCGATCTTCGCGGGACCAAGCTCGCGCTCTGGAGTCCTGGAGAGGCGCCGGCGCGCCGCGGAACCGCCGAGGTGCTCAAGGGCGACGGCCGCTCCCCAGGCCCTGGGACCGAGCAGATATTCCTTCGCGTGCCTGCATCCGCCCGTGCCGGAGATTTCGGGCATGCGGACCTGCCGGGCTTCGAACTGAGAGGAGAACTCATCGCCTCCAAGGCGCTCGACGATCTGGCCGGCTGCGCCGCGATCGTTTCCTGCCTGCTCCACCTGGCTCGCCATCGCCTGCCCGGCGACGTCCAGGCCGTATTCACGCGCGCCGAGGAGACGGGATTCAAGGGCGCCTTGGCCGCGTGCAGGTCCCGGCTCATCTCGCGCAAGCGGCCGGTCGTGGTCTTGGAGTGCAGCAAGGTCATCGCCGGGGTGGAGCAGGGCGCCGGTCCCGTCATCCGCGTGGGCGACCGCCTCAGCGTCTTCGATGCCGAACTCGTCGCGGCCGCGCTCGCGCGCGCGCGGGAACTCGAGAAGGAGCTCGGGATTCGCCGGCAGCGAAAACTTCTGGACGGCGGCGCCTGCGAGGCCTCGGCTTTCTGCGCCGAAGGCTATCGCTCGTTCTGTCTGGCCCTGCCCTTGGGCAACTATCACAACACCGGCGCCGAAGGCGTCTCCTGCGAGAACATCGACCGCCGCGATTTCCTCGGCCTCGTGGAGCTCCTCTCTGCGTGTTCCGTGCGAGGCCTCGATCCCTCCGCCGAGCGCCGTCGTTCGCGCGCGGCCATGCGAGCTCGCCTCACCCGCGAAGACCTCTCCCGCCTTTCCTCCTCTCGATAACGATCCCTGGCTTCCGGCTTCCGCCGGAATGACTGGAACAAGGTCGTCACTCCGGGCTTGACCCGGAGCCCAGGAACGAAGAGAGCCGATCCTTTTCAGGACCGGCTCTCTTCGTCGTCTAAGTTTGCGCGGGGTGTGGGAATCCGTTGAACCCGTACACAATCCCGTACACACTTCTCACTTCTCAGACGATACAAACTTGCGCGGGGTGGGACTTGAACCCACACGCCTTTCGGCATACGCCCCTCAAACGTACGCGTCTGCCAGTTCCGCCACCCGCGCGTCTATCACGAACAGCTGCTTCTTTTGCGAACAGCTGCGGCTGCTACTTCTTCGCAGGTTCCGGCGAGGGGGCCGGAGTCTGCGTCGGCTGCGCTTTCGGCGTCGCGGCGTCCTGCGGCTGGGCCGCGGGCGCCGTCTGCGAGGCCAGCGGCACCTCGTATTTGTTGCGCGTCACGCTCTGATTGCCCGCGCGGCCCGAGAGCAGCGTGAGCATGAGCGAGGTCACCGCGAACGTCCCGGCCAAGACCGCCGTGAACTTCTTGAGGAAGCTCGAGCCGGAAGGCGTCGCGAAGACCGCGTCGCCGCTGCTGCCGAATACGGCCAGTCCCGCACCGCGGCCTGCTTGGAGCAGGACGATGAGGATGAGCAGCAGGCAGACGCCGATATGAACCGACAGAAGGAAGCCGTACATGTGGACTGATTATACCAGATTCAACCGCGCAAGGGCTACTTCTGATTCTGCGCCAGCGCCGCGAGTCCGGGAAGGACCTTCCCCTCCAGAAGCTCCAGGCTTGCGCCGCCGCCGGTCGAACAGTGGGACATCTTTCCGGCGAGCCCGGCCTGCGAGAGCACGGCCAGGCTGTCGCCGCCGCCCACGATGGTCGTGGCGCCGTTCTGCGTCGCCTCGGCCATCGCCTGCGCGACGGCCATGCTGCCCTTGGCAAAGGGCTTCATCTCGAAGATGCCCATGGGACCGTTCCAGAAGATGGTCTTGGCGGCCTTGATCTTCTCCGTGAAGATCTCGATGCTGCGCGGACCGATGTCCACGCCGATCCAGCCCTCGGGGACCGCCATGCCCTGGCTGATCTGCGAGGGCGCGTCCTCCTTGATCTCCTGGACGGCCAGATGGTCCGCGGGGAGAAGGAGTTCCACGTTCTTGGAGTAGGCCTTTTCGATGATCTTCTGAGCGTCCGGCACGCGCTCCTGTTCCAGAAGCGATTTGCCGATGCACACGCCCTGGGAGTTCAGGAAGGTGTAGGACATCCCGCCGCCGATGAGCATCCCGTCGACGCGGTCGAGCAGGCGCAAGGTCACCGCGAGCTTGTCGGAGACCTTGGCGCCTCCCAGGATGGCCAAGAACGGGCGCTGGGGATTTCCGATGACGCGGTCCAGGAACTCCAATTCTTTCTGCACGAGCAGGCCGATGCAGCCGGGCAGGAACTTCGTGACCGCGGAGGTGGAGGCATGGGCGCGGTGGATGGCGCCGAAAGCTTCCTGGATGAAGATGTCCCCGTGCTTGGCCAATTGCTTGGCGAAGGTTTCGTCGTTCTTCTCTTCCTCCGGATGATAGCGCAGGTTCTCAAGGAGGGCGATCTCTCCGGGCTGCAATGCGGCGACGACCTTGTCGGCTTCCGGGCCCACGCAGTCGGATGCGAAATGGACCTTCACTCCCGCGAGCTTTTCGAGCACCGCGACGACCGGCTTGAGCGAGTATTTGGGTTCCGGCTTGCCCTTGGGGCGTCCCAGATGAGCCACCAGCACGATCTTGGCCTTGGCCGCGAGGAGATGCTTGAGCGTGGGAAGGGTCTCCTTGACGCGGGTGTCGTCGGCGACCTTTCCGTCCTTGAGCGGGACGTTGTAGTCCACGCGCGCGAGGACGCGCTTGTTCTGGACGTCGATCTCCTGCAGTCGCTTCACCTTCAGGGCTTTCTCTTGCATGGTCTCGCTTCTCCTACGGAAGGGGTTCGAGCGATGCCTCGGCGGCGGGGAGTCCCCCCGCCGCCGAGGCGCGCACGGTCCGGCTCAGGCGTTGGACGCGACCTTGAGCTTCGAGGCGACGAGCACGGCCAGGTCGATGACGCGCATCGAATAGCCCCACTCGTTGTCGTACCAGCCGAACGCCTTGATGAGGTTGTCCTTGACGTCGGTGAGCGAGGAGTCGAAGATGGACGAGGACGGGTCTCCCGTGAAGTCCTTGGAGACCAGCGGCAGGTCCAGGTAGCGGAGATAGCCCTTGAGCTTTCCGGAGGCCGCGGCGCTCTTGAAGAGCGCATTGACCGCGTCCTTGTCCTTGGGCGGATTGGCCACGACCACCGCGAGGTCCACGAGCGAGACGTCCGGGGTCGGCACGCGCACGGCGATGCCGCCGAGCTTTCCTTTAAGCTCCGGGATGACCAGGCCGATGGCCTTGGCCGCGCCCGTGGAGCTGGGGATCATGCTCAAAGACGCCGCGCGCGCGCGGCGCAGGTCCTTGTGCGCGAAGTCCAGGACTTTCTGGTCGTTGGTGAAGGCATGGATCGTGGTCATGGACCCGGCGAGGATCTTGTAGTTGTCGTTGATCAGCTTGGCGATGGGCGCCAGGCAGTTGGTGGTGCAGGAGGCGTTCGAGAGGATGTGGTGCTTGGCCGGATCGTACTTGTCGTCGTTGATGCCCATGCAGATGGTGAGGTCCTCTCCCTTGGCCGGGGCGGAGATGATGACCTTTTTGGCGCCGGCGGTGATGTGCGCCTTGGCCTTCTCGGCTTCGGTGTACTTGCCGGTGGACTCGATGACGATGTCGACTCCCATCCTCTTCCAAGGAAGGTTCGCCGGGTCTTTCTCGGCCGTGACTTCCAGGCGCTTGCCGTCGATGATGATGGCGTTGCCCTGGGCCTCGACGGTCCCGGGATAGACGCCGAAGGTGGAATCGTACTTGAAGAGATGGGCGTTGGTGACCGCGTCGGTCAGGTCGTTGACCGCGACGAATTGAAGGTGCGGGTTATTGATGCCTGCCCGGATGACCAGCCGTCCGATGCGTCCGAATCCATTGACTCCGACTTTGATCGTCATGATAAGAAGCGCCTCCTAGGTTCCGAGGGCTTGAATGCCCTTGGACACGCTATTTTACAAAATTCGAGCCCGCGCGTGTCCAATCTACAGAGGCGGTCGCATTCTGCGACCCCCTCTGGGACCATTCCTATTATTGAGGTAAGCCGTATCTCGTGCGCCGGTGTGAGAGGGTTCAGGGTCCGCGGGGCCGCAGCGCCTTTCCGTGCGGCGCTGCTTTATCCTCGCCCGATCGGTGCGCGCGATCGGTCTGCGGACACCCCTCGAACCCTGAACCCTCTCCCCCCGCCGCCGTAGTCCGTCCCCTATATAGTGGATAGAACGCAGTCTGGTACAAAGCTGGAACTTTTTTCAAGGTCGATCGTATTCTAGGGGATGACACTTCCGATCGAGCATGAAGGGATTGAGCGGCGAATCCTGATGATCAGGGGTCTCCGGGTCATGTTGGATGTTGACTTGGCGCGGGTCTATGGGGTTTCAACGAAACGTCTAAATGAGCAGGTCAAAAGGAATCGTAGGCGGTTCCCTGATAATGACGAGTACCGAATTATGCCGAGGGCCGCGCCAAGCGCAAGCCCACCTACTCGGGGGCACGTCGCCTCTTCTGTTACACTCTCGGCATAATTTGGGAGTCTTCTCTGACCGGC
>Ga0172379_10000594_pt1 | contig 88793 bp, 121 predicted proteins | sample GrowelOW334metaG_FD_119756 | JGI IMG/M metagenome (GOLD analysis project Ga0172379, IMG submission 119756) | Groundwater microbial communities from an aquifer near a municipal landfill in Southern Ontario, Canada - Groundwater well OW334 metaG | ecosystem: Environmental > Aquatic > Deep...
ACGTCCCACCGCGGTGAATCTTTCATCCCAGAAAGGGTATAAAGGTTTCAAGATGGCGATCATCAAAAACATCTCCCTTTACGATGCCGCACGAAACGAGTACGTCAAGGTCGGTGAGGAGGCGACCCACGAAGGACGAGTTCTCCGGGTGTACAACCGTGATTTCCGAGCGATGTCGGATGTGTACACGTACGCCACGTACGCCGATGTGATCGAGGACAACGGTGCCGTGAAGGAGGTCATGGTCAACGCGAACTTCGAGTGCGATACCTCCGGTGGTCGAGCGATCGTGGATGCAACCGACGAGGCGATCGCCTGGAACGTGCGATGGTGCCACGAGCAATCGCAGAAGTACGAGCGCCTTGTGCACCTCAAGCAACTCGAGAAACTCGAGGAGGAGCGAAATCGTCCGACCGTCGGAAAGCGAATGATCGTTGTCCGCGGACGCAAGGTTCCCGTGGGTCACCAGGGCACCGTCGCCTACATCAACCGTGAAGGAAGTGTACTCGTCAAGGCCGATCACGAATGGCAGGATCGCAAGGCAGGAGGTGTTTGGGTCCCGGCAGCGTACCTCAAGGCGGTGTGAAACTCTTCCGAAAGAAGTGGTAGGATCGATCCATGCTGATCAAGAAGGAACTCCTCGTCCCCTACGACATCGTGAACGGTTCGTACCTCCTCGATGCTAAGCATCTGGTGGGGGATGATCTCTTCAAGATGCCCCGGAAGTTCGATGTTGACTTTGGGGGTGAATGGGGAATCGTCGAGTTCAAGTTCGATACCTTCACCAAGGACGATGGTGAGGGGGATCCACGTTGGGAATACGTGAACGACGATGATGAGTACGCCGTCTACGTGTACCTGAAGCTTCCCGAGGGGTGTTAATATCACGTGAGCCCGCGAGAATGAACCCGTACAGAGGCGAGATACAAACAACTCCGCGCCGAGCGCCCAGAGCATCGCTCCTCAGACGCCTCGGCGCCGCGTGGCGACGCGTTCCACGACAGCTCGAATCCAGAACACTGAGGATGTCAGGAACTTTCGACGAATTGTCGACCTGGGCCGAGCGTTACAAAGCATCTCACCTGACGTTCAACCTTTCCCTCCACATGAACGTTCCATTCGATCTCCTCACAGAACGAAAGACCGCCGAACGTGGTGTGGGCGACTGGTTGAGGTACGTTCGTCTTTTTGGGCACGATACCACGACCATCACCGCCGTGATGAACAAACGAACAGTCAGACAATTCGAGAAGGCGATCACACTGTATTACGATGTCAGACCATACCATCAATCACCGTGCATACCATCACACTGGGTCCGGTCCAATGCCCCCACGTTGACCAACATGGGCTCTTCATGCGAGGATTGTGGAATCCACCATCGATGATATTCGTGTGCACGTGGGGGCTGCTTTGAATTGTGCAATCGCTCGGTCCAAAGAGGTATATCTAGACCATGAACATCGCCAAGAAGATCGCGAACAGGAAGTGGGACGAGATCGCCTCTGCCACGACCCGAACCACCAACCGGTCCGGGCTTTCGAAGCCGACGAGGCGAGCGAAGCGGAAGGCGAATCGTCGGGCGATCCGTGAGGAGAATCGTATCGCGTTCAACGACGCGGCGTGACCGGGTGCAATGAATTCCTTCAACGAGGTATAACGAACCATGATCCTCAAAAGTATCGAAGAGAAAACGACGCAGATCATGGCAAAGTTGGACGTCAAGGACCAGCAAGATCATGCCATGGTGAAATCCGACGTTCAACGTCTCCTGCGCGAGGGGTATTCGTTCCACGAAACGTTGGAATACATGTCGACGTTCGAGGAGGTCAGCCCGGATCTCGATGAAGATGTTGCTCTGCGTCTTCGAGAGGATGTGGTCAAACGCTTCAACTTGCGTATGAAGGTGAACCTTCAACCTCGATAAAGGTATATCTGGATCATGAAAACGCAGGTCATCGACATCCAAAGCATCACCCCCGACATGGTCGTCCGAGCCTACGTGGGGAAACCGGGATGCATGTGCGGGTGCAAGGGAAAGTACTACAGGAACGTCCCCGCGCCGAACGGCAACGACTCCGGGATCATCGATGCAAGGGATGGTGACCAAGATCCTCAGGGTCCTCCAGGCGAACGAGGATCTCGTCGAGTCAGAAGAGGGTGCATTCGATGGTGAAATCATCGTCTTCGGTCCCCGCGACGGAATCGCGAAGAAGAACTACGTCGTCTACCTTCTTCGCCCGTGAAGGTGAACCTTGACGCATCAACGTGGTAAGGTGGTCCCATGCTGAATGACATGAAGTTTCCGACGCCCGTCTGGTTCATGAATCCATTGACAGGACACATTTACGAAGCGTTTCTCATCAAGGAGAGTACGATTCTCGGCGACGACCGGGTGGTCATTTACATTCCTGCTCAAGACCGCGCCGCTTACGCGGTGAAAGAACACCTGTACGATGATGAAAAAACCGCGCGTGAACGGATCAAGCGCGCCGAGCTCGAACGTAAAATCAAGGAAGGGCGTGAGGCCATCAAGGATGCGATGACGAAGCTTGGGCAGCTCGAGAACGAGCTTGCTTCATTGCTGGGACGGTGAAACTTCAACCTCATTGAAGGTATAACTGGATCATGGAGGCAAGGAAGCCTCCCCTGAAACGGAGAACGACCATGAACAAGCTCGCCTCGACCATCGCCGGTTTCATCGCCCTCGCTGCCCTCGCCCTCCCGCTCGGTGTCGCCTTCGGAAACGGTGCATTCGACGGTCCCGCGGAGGACTTCGTGCGCGGGGACTTCGCCTCCTCGGCGAGCGTTCCGAGCATCCACGTGCCCCATGTGATCGTCCTCGATGATGTCATCATCCACGCCGACGCGGCGCACGAGGCGCGGACCGGTGCAAAGCCCTGCGTCGCCCGGAACGAGGGAACCCGGGACCTGGTCCAAGGATTCGGGAAGGTCCGCACCTACACGTTCTGCGGTCGGTGAACGATGGATGGGGGATGAGGTAAGGTGCAGCAATGGACCGCGAATACCGGATCTTCATCCCCCTTCAAAGTGCCGACCCGATCGGCGGGTTCATCACCTCGTACGTCGATGCCGAGCCTGTCGACCAGGACACGATGATGGTGACAGCACGGAACAAGGGTGAAATCGACAGGTACCTGTACCACGATCTCGGCTGGTCCCGCGATGATGTCGATCTCGCCATGGATCGTATCGAGGTGGTGCAAAGGTCGATCTTCTAGGGGTATATCTGGATCATGAAGAAGATTCAGCCCCGGACCCTGACCGTCGAATTCACCCCTTCAGAACTCCAGGTGATCTTCAGCGCCTTGTGTCGAGCAATTCACCTCCACGATCCGAACAATGCATTCGATCAGAACGACGAAAATCGGATGCGCATGGAACGAAGCGTCCGTGAATGGTTCGGAAAATTGGCCTCAGAGGCAGGATACGTTTCGGATCGAAACATCAGGATGTCGGACATCACGCAACTCCTCCCGAAGAAGGAATGGGATCGTATCAAGGATTGTTACCCTTCGAAACGAAAGTAATCCGTAATCCAAACGTTGGGTGGGGGTGAAAATCCCCACCCAACCGAGGTATATCTGGATCATGAAGAAGCGCTACACCGCGTACCTCCAGTTCGCCAACGACCTCACGAGCGAGGAGTACGTCGAGGAGATCGATGTCGATGCACGGAGCCTCGATGAGGCACGAAAGCTCGCGCAGGAGGAGCTCGATCGGGACTACGACGGTGGGCTCGTGATCGGTCCCGTCGTCGAGCGATTCGGTCTCTACATGTGAAACTCCCTGCGTAGAAAGGTTATAACCTGATCATGATCGACCAACCCGCCGCCATCGTCGCCATCACCAAGAAACTCGACATGAACGTTCCGATCGTGAAGGAGTTCATGAGAACGTACACCACCTTCAAGAACGAAGGCGACAGCGACGAGGATGCCATGGAACGTGCGATCGGCCACGTCTACATGATGGGTCTGAAGGATGGGTCCCCTAGGGACCTCTAGAATACCTTCGAGGTCCGGATGAGGTAACCACCGTCCAACAATTGAAAGCCCTCACGTGGGTCAACGGTGGGCGGAGAACAGAGGAATCATGACTGCCAAGGAAAAGGTCAAGCTGCTGGTGGGCCTCCTGGAGGAGATCAGGGACAGGAACTACCATGAGCCCGATGTGGATTCACATCAGTACTGCCCGGACTGCGGGAACTCGCCGTACTGGAACCCTCCCCACGAGCAGGACTGCCTCGTTCCGAGGATCGCGGAAGCGCTGAGGTCGGTGAAGGAATCACCTCGAAGGAGGTATGATCGGGTCATGAAACAGATCGCGATGCTCGGAACCCCGGAACGACCCTACTGGCATTGGTCCTGCGATCGATGCGGTTTCGACGACAATCGGAACACCGACATGGCGTGCACTCAATGCGGTCGGCTCATCCAATGCGAGACCGCAGGTGGCCACGAGTGGTCTCCCGGTCACCAGCACTGCGATGGTGGTTGCGGCACGGACCGGGAGACACTGAAGATCGATCAGGAGCATCGTCGGGAAGACTACTGACGAGTGAACCTTACCCATCCGATGAGGTAGATTCGAACCATGGAAACCAGGCGACACATCCACATCATCGCGTCCGAGATCCTCAAGGATTGCACGACGCTGAACATCGCAGCGAAGGTGTACCTGAAGGCGATGCTCTGCCTCGAGACCATCGACGATTCCTACGGTGCCGACTCGGCACGTGAAATCATCCTGTACTTCCTCTCGAACGCCGCGACGTACCGCGGCGAAACCGCCAAACGCTTGAAGGCAGAGCTCAAGGACCACCTGAAATGAAGAAGGTCGTCATCAGAAGCCTCACGAGCCCACGTGGATGTTGGGACGGCGAGGCGACTGAGATCCTCGTCGACGGCGAGCGTGTTGCGTTCGGCAACTACGGGGGCGAACCGGAGGACAACCTGCGCTGCAGGGACTACGATTGGGTCGAGGATGCGTTCGTCAAACTAGCGAAGGCACTGGGCGCAGAGGTCGAGCTCGTGGAGGACAACGAAGTGAATGATAACCTTCCCCTGTAGTAGGATCGAATCAATCAGGAAGTAAATTTTCAAACCAAAATATGCGGTCGCTGGTCCAGCGGTTCGATTCCGCGGCGATCGCCCGATGGTGAAACTTCACCCTGAACTGAGGTAAACCTGATCATGGAATACAGCCTCATCGAATGTCGCTGCTGCAGCATTGGCGGGAAGTCGTTCTGGAATCCTCGTACCGGGTCGTACGAGGCACCCGCCCCGGGTTGGGGCAGGATCGCACGCATCGACGGTCCAGATCTCATCTGCCCCGAATGCAGGGAGGACCCTGTCGCCGCGTTGGATTCCCTGAAGCTCGACGGGTACGAGAACGCGTACATCGTCGAGTGGGGTGAACCTTCCCTCTAATGTGGGGTAGAACTGGATCATGAAGGATTCAACGACAACCGTCTCGATGACCTGCACCGAGGCTTCCCGGCGATTTCGGGAAGCGGCTGCGAGATGCCCGCATTACAAGGTGCACCTTCTTGCCCAGGCAGACCTTCTCCAGGGATTCGGTGACGTGGTTTTCCCTGAACACCTCAAGGAAGTCCATGCATTTGTCTTCGGTGATGAAACCCCATGAAGCACACCGTCGTCATCACCCTCAACGGGACACGCTTCGCCACGATGCGTGCTGAGGAAAGGTCGGGCGATGCCTCGATGGTTCGGGTCTACGTACCGGAGCTCGAGGAACTCCTCGGATTCTCCCGGTCGACCAGGACGCTCATCAGGACCGACCGACAGAACACGATCGTGTACAGGCTCAGATCGTACTCGGTGTGAAAACGAGCAGGTGTGTGTGAGGTATAACTAGATCATGGCAAACAATCACCACGCCCACGTCTACCGCACCTGGGAAGACTTCTCCAAGGCATGGATCCCCAAGGCTCAGCGGTGGGCTCGTCGCATCTGGAACGAGCACGTTGCCAGGCACGGCAACGTCCCGTACATCACGAAGTGCTCTGTCTGCTCGGGTCGAGAACAGGATCACGAAGTTCGGCGCAAGTACGGGAACAAGCGCGGCTTCCATCGCCCCACGAAGGTGGAGCGTGATGAGCTGCTCTCGCCCGAGGGGTGTAAACGAACTGGTGGGTGAGGTATAACAGGATCATGGATAAGGAAGAACTCTCCAAGCACATCTCAAATCTGGCGTTCGACGATGACCTCAACGAGGAATTCATCGATGAGGCGAACGGGGCGAGCGAACGGTTGGTCGCGCTGCGTCGACTGTTCAGAGGACATCCCTACGAGGCGAAGTTCACGGAGATGATCGCAGCATGCGATCACATCGCGGCGACGATCGCGCAACACGTGTGAAAACGAACGGGTGAATGAGGTATAACTAGATCATGGTCAACAAACCGATTGGTTCGAGCATGTGTTTCACCGGGGGTGCCGAGCCTTGCACCCCAATCGTTTCGGTTGTCAAGTCCACCTATCATGGTGCCGGTCCTGGCGACCGGGCCATCCTGATCGATACAGGGGAACATGGTGGGATCGAATTGTCCGAGGAAACTCTTCAAACGATTCTTCGTTGGGTCAACGAGAGGTAGATCATGAGCATGTTAAGCTCCTATGGGGGTGGATCAAGACCTTCGTGCTGCGGGCCCTCCAACAATTCATGAAGCTGCCACGGCCCGATCGGGCGGGGCCTCAAGGGGCCCCGCCGAATGACGGTCGTGAAGGGGTAGGGGCGGCCCCCTAAAAAGGCCCCCTAAATGGGGTGGGGCCCCTGGGGCTTGCAACCTTAGCGGTGAATGGCCGCTCGTGGGGGTGCCATGGATCCTACGTCACACGTCACATGATTTTTTCACGTTCTGATCAGTCCCCTCGAAAATCCCGGGAAACTTTTCCTGATTGGACGTCCGTTCGCCAACAGTCAACAGCGCCCAAAAATCCCGGGAAATTTTCGACGCCATGGTGATGGTGGCTGTGAACCACTGTAACCAACCGTGGTACGGTTATCGTAGGTCATGAAATTGTTGATTTTGAGTATCAATTCAAACCCACTCAGGCTCGATGAGGGGATTCCAAGGCTCGTCCCTGTGCGTTACGATCTGCTGAAGGCCAACGCCGAGGAGGCAGAACTCGAGGATCGGCTTTATGAGGCCCTCCGCCTTCTGCCTGGCGACCTTGTTCGACCTCGATTCCATGAGTACGGTTACCACGATAACCTGCAGCACCGCGGGATCGTTCTGTCGATCAACGATGGTAACTTGCTGCTCCTCTGGTCGGACGGTTGTGAATGATTGGGTGGACCTTCGTTCGGTAAAAGTCCAAAATATATGAAATTGCTGGTGATCCCAACCAACCCGAATTCATCCCTGATCAACTCGGGTTTATTTTCAACGGGTTGGCTGCCGATCCGTCACGATCGGGTGAAACCTACCCGCAAAGTTGATATCGTCGACTTCATCCAACGTAGAAATGAGGCCAAGGACCTACAACCCGGCGAATTGGTTCGACCACGATACCATGAATACGAACATCAGGACGACGCCGCCGCGGCCGCCTGGGGCATCGTCGTGGCGAACTACGGGGACAGGTTATTTTTCATCGTGTCGGACGAATGGTGTTGATGGGAGCAAACAGTATGATGTTGGTGAATTTTCCGTTGACGGTTGCCGGGATGAACGAGAGGTACGCCTTGAACCTGCACGATTACCCGATTCCCATCGGCGGGGCTCCCGATATTTCGTTCGATGAAATGATCAGGTTGATCAACGACACGTCGACGAAGGTTTTCTACGAGACCGTGGTGCCCGTCCCTGGCGAGATCGTCAGGCCGAGGTGGCACGGGAGTTCGATTAAACGTGTTGGACGGCGCGATAGCAGGGATGCTCGAGGGATCGTCCTCGCGAACGATGGTGAACACCTGCTCGTTGGCATAACGTTGGGATGGTTCCTGTGGAGGGGTGACGCCGAAACCGTCAATCTGACGCGGTCGTACGTGTGAGCGTTACGTGTGAGCGCTATCGAATAATGGCTTGAACTTCATGATTGAACTTAAAACCTACATCGGTGAACCTGCCCAACCGGACCTCATGTACGATTGGCCAGTTCGTATCGATTGCCCCGTTCACCGAACGAAGAATTACTTCGCCGACCGCAGGCGCATTCTATCGGAGGATGTCCATCAATGGATCACCGAGAATCCGCCCATGCCGGGTGATTTCGTGCTCAGGAACGCATGGGTCCTAAAGAAGCTGCATGATCGAGGTGGACGGGGTGAAGCCGACATCGCGGGCGACGATAATCAAATTGGTATCATCCTGTCCGCGGTTCCGAGTTTCATCGACGGATCGACAAAGTGTGCTTCGATCATCGTTGCCTGGAGCGGTGAATGAGCGAGCGTGATCAAACGGGGGCTTGAACTTCATGGTTGAACTTAGGGAATACACCGGTCGCCCTGAACTCCGTGAGCTCGTGTACGACTGGCCGATTCCGATCGAATTTCCGAAGTTACGGGCGGACATCAACAACGCCGCATCTGACGGGCAAGTGCGTGAGTTGATCATCGCAAATTCTCCCGAACCTGGAACGCTTGTCGTCAGGAACATCTGGGCATTTAGGACGCTCATCGCCGTGAGGATGATGGGTGGTGGAGATCGCTGGTTCGGGATCGTTGTCTCGAGCACTCCGTCAACATCACAAGGAACGAGTGTTTGCCTCGTTGCCTGGGGGGTTTGTGAATGAGGCGCATCATGGAATACGACGTTGAATATTTCCTGTTGAAGGTCGACGCCGCGCGATTCCTGCCCGTCGCTATCGCGGACGAAGCGCGCCTCCCGGTCCTGCCACGCAACGAATTGTTCATCGATTGGTGGCGTGACAACGTTCCTGATACAGGCGAGGCGGTCATTCGGGCATGGCAATGGCAATTTTGGGTCGAGGGTACATGGAGAAATTTGAACAACACACCCCAAATTGGGATCGTTGTTGGAAAGTCGATCGATCCAAGGTTGACGCTCACGATCGCATGGATGTGAACCAGGCTGGTGGGTACATTACCACACAATGAAGGTTATCAGCATGATTTCTCAAGAGGTTAGAATTGTCACGATCGAATTGAAGACCGTGGGAATGAGCGAGGACCTGGATTCCCAGGATTATTACCTATTTCCCATCAGGATCGTTGATTTTCGATCGGTCGAATTTAGCAGGAGACAACAAATTGTTGAATTGAGCAATAGGAGCGATAAATGGAGCCAATTTGCCCGATCATTTCTTCCGTACGAGCCCGGGGATCTCGTTCAACCGTACTGGTTCACGTTTTACCCAGACAGTCGTATTCGTAACTCGCAGGAGCAGTACGTCCTGGTCGACACCTTTGGAATGTTCAATGCGATCGGTGTCATCGTTGCTTCGAACGAACACGAGATCACCGTTGCAACGATCGGAGGTTGGGGATGGTCCTGATCAAGGTCAAAAGGTATGCGTCCGGGCGCTTCAATGTCGACAGCCTTCCGTTCGAATATCCGAACTTGATGTCACCCATCAAGGTCTTTCCAACACGGGAGGAGCTAACGCAGTGTGATCTGATCAATTTTTCGCCCGGTGACCTGGTCAAACCCGCGTGGTTTATCACCTCCGACGTTGCCATGGGTGATCAGGGCGCATTCGGTATCGTCGTTTCAGTTACGCGGGGATGCATTGTGTTCGTCATCAATGACACCTGGGCGGATGAAGCATGATCATCAGCTCCGTACCCATCACGCGGCACGGTCTATGGGGGTTTCCACTTCGCATGATCCCGATGCGACCAGATGGATCTTCAATGCACGATCGTGAAAGGCTTCGTGCATCATGGCCGAACGTTGATGAGGTCGTCGAGTTCATAACCAATCTTAATCTTAACCCCGGCGATCTTGTCGTTGGCGTGTTCGAAGGAAATAAACTCGGCATCGTCGTGGCCATCGATGACGATCGGATCGTGCTTGCTACAACCTACAATTGGGGCAAACAATGATCATTGTTGATTACTACTGGAACCTGCACTTCGAGCCAGGCACGGTGCAATACCTCTACAAATTATCAACATTCAGTGGTCACGTACTTGTGAACACGAGTGAGCTGCCCATTCCGATGACGTGCGACGGGTCGATCAGCGATCTGACGAAATTCGTTATCAACCATAGATGGGTGCCTGGCGAGGTGTGCAGGCTGCGGTGGGTTGATTATAACATGTACATGGAACCGGAACAACGATTGATGATGTTTGCTGTGTATGGGCCCATTGGTGTTGTTACCTCGTTCCTGAAACAGGATGTCGCAATGCGTCTGACGATCGCATGGGCAGGGACTCCGGAGGATCTTCGTCCAAAATGATCGAAATTTTCACAATCAATCGCTCAGTGAGTGGATCGGAATTATCGTGTACAAATCAGTCAAATCGATTGATCGATAGATCACGTTGGCCCGTTCCCATGTGTTTAGCGTATGATGAATTTCATTTCAAGCTGCGGCACAGGCGTTGGGTGCCTGGTCAGCTCGTGAGAAGGCGAAGCGATGACTATCCCATCCTGAACGATGAGGATCCGTTTGAACCGTATGGGTTTGTTGCATCGGTCGTTGATGATCAGTTGATAATATTTTGGGGATATCAACGATGAGCATCGAGGTTCGTCATTACGTATGCGGATTAAAAATCCCGACAAATTTGCAAATTTAAAGCTTTCCGCCGAACACCACCTTAGGTTGATACCTGCACCCGGCACGACGAAGAAGGAGAGGTCAGTAGCATCGAGAAATTTGAACGTTGATAAGTTAATCCCTGGGGTGCTTGTTGAGCCCATCTGGTTCATCTATTACCTTGATGTTTTGGCAGCAAACAATCAACACGGTGAAACTATCGGCAATTTTTACAGGTTCGTTGTTCCTGTCGGTTTCGTTGCCTCACGACACGGAAATGACGTCGTGGTCGTTTGGTCATCGGATCCAACGGAGAGGTTCATGTGATATCGTTTGCGTTCGAAAATAGTAGGTATTTTAATTCACGCCTGGCAATTCCTTGTTTCGATCACAACCTGAACATTTTCAGATTCTTTCGGTGCTCCACGAGCGATCTCATTGTCGGATCGATCGTTTTTGATCAGGCCTATTTCAGGGCAATTCCTATCGAGGGAAAACACCCATGCGGACGAAGTTACTATGAAAATTACGAATTGGTGTTGAGAGGGGATCAATTCAGAACAACGATGTTTGGTATCATCGTATCGTATTCTAACACCGATGGTCCAGTGGTTGTCTGGCTGATCAATAGGAATGATACCGATGAACATTAACGTCACCTGTTACAGTCGACTGGAGATCACCGATGAGTTGGGACCTCGGTATTTGGATGGAAGATCGATCGGTATCGCCGATAATGATGCACCCGGTACGCTTGTCACGCCTTCGGCGATGAGTTTATCATCATGGCCGGAGGAACGTTGCATGGTTTACGTAAAAAGTAAAAAGTTGGGTGTGATCAACGCTAATGGTGGAAGGCTTAACGCATGGCAAACTATGAATTTTGTACCCGTGGGTATCGTTGTGTCCATGAATGACACCTGCATGTACGTCGTTTGGACGACGGATAATGAACGATGAAATTGTTCCATTTTGAAACCTGGGATGTAAGCAGGTATCGTCACCCAGGTGTCTGTCTGTTGGTTGGTGAGGAAGAAATGTCGATCGGATCCTTATTGGTTCCACGCCCACCTTTTTCCTCATACGCGATCGTATCACCGCCTGGTTCGAGTCTCATACACAACGCACACCTTATGTTGGTGGTCGCGAATGGTGATGGAAGGGCACACGTTTTAATGTGCATCACCAGGTGATGAGTTAACGACGGCAATTTATCAAATATTTTGATGTCATCGGTGTCAAATGACGGACGGTCGTTGTACGGTTCGATGCATGGCAGATTTGTACGTGCTGAGAACGTTTTACTTTGAACTGTTAAAGGGAAATGTTTGGAAAAAGACCGTTGAACTTGAAATGATTCATGCTTCCACAAGAGGCGCACATATCGCCCATGTTGCGATAGATGAATTCAAGGCCAATGCACGAAGGCTTAACAGGAAAATTCGTAACGTTCGCGTTGAATTTAAGACGATGAAAAGAAAGCATTGAACATGAGCGATTTTGAAAAATTGGTTGGAAAAAAGGTCGAATCGATCATGATCAGTTCGACTTCAACGTCATTGTTGTTCTCTTGTGACGATGGGAAAATGATGCTGTTCGAGGCCGAGGGCGATTGTTGCTCGGCATCATGGTTCGCTGACATAATCAATCCGTCGTGCCTTCTCGGCCGGGTCATCACCGGTGTAAGTGACATCTCGATGAACGATGTTGTTCGTGATCTATCAAGGCTCAGAGCGCACATCGTCACAGATGATAACAGAACTGTCCATGATGTCCTGCAATACTGTGCGAACAGGCTGTTCACGGACGCCGGTTACTGCGATATCATCTACAGGAATGATTCTAACGGTTACTACGGCGGGTTCGTGCGCTCACCTGAAGAATTTGAAGGAATTGATACAACACATTGGAAGCAAATTTACGACGATTGGAGCGCTTGAAATTGAATATGAATAACACCGGCGGCGTCTACATCTACCTCATCATGAAGGATGATGCATTTCACCGCGTTGATGCACCATTGCACGATAGGATCACAGCCTGCAGCGCATTCATGAACCTCGAGGCTGCCGAGGCGGAGGTTAAGCGTCTGAATGATTTGTGTCGTGAGAGCGTCAGGTATTACCTGAAAACGTCCTGGCTTTTTACTTCGGACAATTCAGCACATGAGCAGGAAATCGAAGAATTCAATGAATATCCCATCGAACACCGTGAAATATACAAACGATTGAACACCGTGATAACGTGGGTGAACAAACAAATCAGGTTAGGAAGGAAATAATGGCGGCTAATTTTTACGGCGTTAAGTTAACCAACGGGATTGAAGAGTCGACAATCGACATTCGAATCGAGGATGCGATGAAAATCGTTCCTGGCGATCGGTTGCTTGATTCCAGCATCCATGAAAATCGTTTCCGTGATTGCATCATCAAACGTCGGGTGATACGGATGAAAGGTTCACAAATTTTGGAAGTTACATTTTATGTCGATTGAAATTTACGTTAGCACGGACATTGAAACGGGTGGCCCGATTCCTGGACCAAATTCGATGCTATCATTTGGATCAGCAGCCTTTACGTTAGCTGGTCAGGTTGGACACTTCTCGGCCAACCTGCACGAACTACCGGATTCAGTGATCGACCCGGTCACCAAACGAGAATTCTGGGATAAAAATCCTGAAGCTTGGGCCGAGTGTCGAAAGGATCTTCAGAACCCAAAGGAGGTGATGGAGAATTACGTGGGTTGGCTCAACAACCTACCTGGAAAACCGGTCTTCGTGGGGTACCCAGCGTCATTTGATTTCATGTTTGTTTATTGGTATTTGATCAAATTTACGGGTCAATCACCATTTTCGTTCTCGGCGTTGGACATAAAATCGTATACAATGGCAGTCCTCAAGACGGAATTTAGGGAAACAACGAAGAAGCGTATGCCCAAACGATGGTTTCCCAAATCAAAGCATTCGCATGTTGCCATTGAGGATGCGATTGAACAGGGCGAGTTGTTCATGAACATTTTGAAGGAAAATGAACGATGGTGATCATTTTCTTTTTGACAAGCGTTGCATTGATCGTCATGATTGATCATACCGCAAACATCGGGAGGAAAGGACGTTGAGTGTTGATGATTAAACCCATGATGATGTCAGTTGATAACCACCATTATGGAATCGATGATTACGATCCACTCGACTGGCGCAATGGACCCTCAATTGGTCGTCGAGACGATGAATTCAAGGTTTCAATTGAATTAGCTTGCGATCAAGAAGGTCTTGTTGAACTTCATCAGTTGTTCCTAGAATGGCGCGAGCGTCATGATAATAATCATACGTCACGTGCAATAATGATCGACGATGGCGTTAGAAAATTTGAAGGGAGAAAATTTTAATGACACCAATGAGAAATGGACGAGAGGGCGACGGTCCCCCATCACCGAGCGTTTATTCATCAGGAAATAATAATGAAATTAAGGGTTTTCAACGAGTGATTGAAAATGATCAAAAATCATCAAGTATCATCTCGACAAATTGTTTAAGCGATGACGATGATCTTGGTCCGTACGAAGATCTCAATAGGGCTCAAGCTCATAACAAAATTCTTCAAGGACAATTATCAAATCTATCGGCTGAATGTGATGCCTGGCAGAGCCAGGCGCAACGATTCATGAAAGAACGTGATTCGGCAAGGTTGTTACTTTACGAAGTTACTTCCGACGGTCAGATCACGCTTGACTCTCTGTTGGATGCAAAATGGCAAATTCGTGAATTGTTATCAGTTGTTCGAGCCGCAGTTTCGTGGCGAGAGTTTCGGAAATGTTCAAGCCATGAAATTGAGGTAGCTCAACGCGATCATTTGAAGGATGTCGTCGATGCACTTCATCCGGATGCTCTGGAGGAACCGAACGATGGGTGATGAGAGAAGATTTCCGCTGCTTCGTGATTGGCGCCGGAACCGCGATGAGTCGATCCAATCAGTGCCCTGGGCGATGCTCGAGCCACACGAGGATCAGGCCCAACGGAACCATGGGCAATCGCTTGAAAGACTTGCTGAACGAGGCGGTCTCGGTGTCTGCGAGATGTTGTTCATCCTCGACAACAAACCACTCAACTTTGCCCTGGGCTCGATGACCGACACACCAGAAAAGGTGGCCGAGCTAAAACGTAGGGTTGAGTCGTTCGAAGCGGCTTCTTCAACTACGAAGTCATCGTTAAATGACCCACGAGATGCCCGCATCGATGCCCTCGAGGCCGCGCTACGCGGGTTGGTGGATGCGTTGCCGAGGTGCTTGGTCACTGCATGTTCTGCGCCTGCGACGATGGGTGATAGGGCGGACTCGATGGATGGATATTGCGAGGATTGTTTCGAGGACGGCAACGTTCCATTGCCGTGGCGTGATCAGGTGCTTGCGGCAATGACGTTAACAACACGTCGATGTGAAAGGAAATTGAATGATGAAAAATAAATCGACGTTGGATGACATCCGCATCGTCGAGGGCATCTCTGGATTGTGGCATTATCACATCACAAACGACAGTGATGCTCGTGCAATGTGTGGGGCGTGGACCATGTCGACGTCGATCCCGTTGAGCAGGTGGCGTGTGCCATTCGGCGCTCACTTTCCGAAACGCCCAACCTGGTGCCAGGAGTGCGAAGAAAAATTGAAGGAACACGAGCTCCGCGGGAATCATTGAATTTATGGGTTCAAACGACTACAGAATGTTTAGATTTGACCTTTCACTTAAGGCTGATCGTGAAAAATCAATCAAGGTTGAGCTTTCTAACATCAGTGCCTGGCTTCCAAAATCACAAATTCAAATTTTGACGATCAAGTCAGGCATGATCACGGTTGATATACCGTACTGGCTCGCGACGGAAAGAGGATTCAATTGCGATCCAGATCATGAGGTTATTGGTGGAGGCACGGCAAAAGAATGGAGAGACGTTGGTGAGGACCCTTATGAATCTTGGGGATATGATGAAGGTGAATTTTGACCACGATTGTTATGATGTATGAAAATTCCTTCAAGAATAAAACGTGAAAAATTACGTGAGGTGATTCATTCAGCGACGCCCGGACCTTGGCACGATAGTTTTTGTCATTGGGGGTCGTCAGGAATTTACAGCAAAAATGAAGCAATTCCTCCTGAACAACGTACGACGCGGTCGAGCCTCGCTGGAGGTGGCGATTTCAAACGTATCGTAAGTGATACATTGGAACCCGATGATGCTTCCGCAATCGTCGCAGCGATCAATGAATTACCGACGATTCTGAATGCATTGGATATCGTGGAAAATGACCGTCTGTTGCTAGCACGAGCATTATTGCTCGCCGCAGAACGATTCGATTGTGGTGACAATTCGTGCGTGTTCAAGGCAAACGGGAAAGGTGGGATGCGGACGAACGGCGGCTGCCGATGCATGGGAAAAGGTTCAACGAATGAGAAGTTGGAGATCGTTAATCTCGCCATGAGAATTGTTAAAGAAGTGGATGATGAAATAGATGAACGTCTAACGAAATTATAACGCGTCATGGCAAAGAAAAAATTCATTGAACTTCGCAAAAAAATTGATGCTTCACGGCGTGAGAAATCACGTGATCTTGCTGAACTTATTTTGCGTCGTGATGATCTTGTGACCTCTACAGGTTATACTGTCGATGAAGTTCGAAGTAAGTTGAAAAATGGTGAAATAACTGAAACGGTTCAAATTTGCAATTTATTGATGATCGATTCATTGGTGAAGCTTTATGAAAAATGAATAATTGATGCCGTTGGTGTGAAATTGACACCCAATAAATGATATTCTGAGTATGGAGAACCATGAATCTTCCTATCAAGAAAATTCTCAGGACGGTCGGATGCCTCGGTGCCATCATTTCGGGTGCATTGTTTGAGGGTGGATGCCTTGGGCTCGAGGAGGGCGAAACCGTCTATTACATGGTCGACGATCCGGAGCATGTTCTCGATGAACAGGATCATGATGCAATTCGTGATGCATTCGACATCTGGTCCGAAGGGATCGGATCGGATCGGATTACGTTCAAGCAAACGAATCAAAAGGGTCCGGATGTTCTGATCGTGATTAGAACAGTTACGTTGCACGAACTCCTGACCGAACATGATGGTCGTATCGGAGAAACAACGCTTGATCCGTGGGCTCGAGGTGGTGGAGTTCTCGCACCGAATGATGTCAATCATGAATTGATGAAACACGTTGTTGCTCACGAAATTGGGCATGCCCTCGGATGTTCGCACCTGGAATTTGGTGACTTGATGGCTGAAATGGTCGACACTCGTGATCCTGTCATTCACCTGACGTGTGCTGATGCGATGGAATATTGTCGTGTGAATGATTGTGGTTACGATGGACCGCTCCCCGCATGTGAAAGTGATTTGAATGAGGATTGATACCGTTGCGTGGTTGTCGTTAAGGCCGATAATCGATCAATTATCGTCATCAGGACCATTTGAGATCAATCCGCAATTGATCATTTCGTTGCATAACGTTGGTTACGACGTCGCAATAACCAGGATCATGATTCCAGAGAAGGGCGTGAAGGTTGTGTTACTTGTCACCGATGAAGGTGGAATAGCAACGACCTCACGTGTGAAAACGATCAGACGAAAATCATCAAAAACGTTGAAAAAAATTCAAACAACGCAGGAAACGTAGATGAAGCCCTATCAGCACGCAAAAAATTCCGCACGAAAATGGGGTGGCAATCCTGAGGATTACCAGGCCGTCCATGATTTTTTCGATTCCTCGAAGGCATCGCTCGCTGACATGAGACATCGAGCGTTGTTGCACTCTTCGTTCGGAATTTTCCTCGTGGAAAGAGTTTTCGGCACCACGATCACAAATTCCGAAGGTCGGAAGATTTCGGTGCGTGATATTGGCGAGGATCATGTCATCGAGGATCTTGGCTTTATTCCAACCGTTGAAAAATGGTTGAGAAATATGAACGAGGAACCATGGATGGCTGGTTACGAACGTGGTTCAAGTAAAGATAAAACGAAAAAATTCATCCCAATTGATTGAAAGGAAAAGAAAATGGATAAAAACGCCGCCGCAATGACGAAGATTGAAGAACTCATCGCACTGAAGAAAAGGTACGAAAATGAGCTGAAAATGAACTCTCAAGCTGCGATGAACGAGGTTTTCAAGAAATTTTTTGATGATAACCCAAACGTTCTAGCATTTTACTGGACGCAGTACACGCCGTACTTCAACGATGGCGAGGCTTGTGAATTCTCCGTGGGTGAATTCATGTTTTCGACCGTTGATAATTTGGACGTCGATGTTGATGAAGAGATCGACGATATGAATTTCCACAGCACGTACGCACCCAAGGTTTCAAAAAACAAGGATGTTCAGGCGTTGGCTGCGACGGCTGAGAATATATCAAAATTCGAGCGATACATTAAAACCGCGGGGGATGATATCTTCCTTGCGTGCTTTGGTGATCACGCTCGTGTAATTGCGACCAGGGAAGGATTTTCAGTGGATGAGTGTGAGCATGACTGATCAACGTAAACGACGAAAAATTCGTCATGAAAAATCATCCCTTGAAAAGGACGCTCAACGCATGATCCGTGCATTGCATCGTCTTCGCATCGTGGGTATCTCTCGCGGCGAAGCGAAGCGTCTTTGCGTCATTCAACGTGACGTTCGAGCGCCTACTTAGATAAATGAACGAATTAGTTGACGTATCGATCGATCAGGTGAATGTTCCTTGGTACTACATTGTTATTGCGATTGCTGTTTGTGCCGCGCTCATTGAACACGGTCTCACGATGATGTTTTCAAAGTGGGAACGTGAATTGAAGGGACCACAATGGCTTGACGTCGTCGGTAGCGTCGGTGGACTTGTTTTAGCATCGATTGTCGGAGGGCTCGTGGGAATGGTGATTTGGAACGGTGTGCTCGGCGCTGTCGTCGGATTCTCAGGAGCCTGCGGTTCATCGCTTATCATGACGATGGTCCGTGCTAGGTTGGGTCTAGGAAAGAAATCATTGAAGGAAGATGAATGATTCATGGCAGGGAACTTCTACCGTGAAGAAATTCTCTGTTGCCTTGAAGAAGCTCCCGACGGTTGGGGTTGGATAGGTTACCTCGCCGTTGATAAAAAGCACCCACTCTATCGAAATTTGTTCGTTGAATTGACGTCCGCAACGTTGCATCACGTCAAAAGATCAACGGGAAGTTTGACATGGGATGCACTTTGGTGGTTCAAATTTGACGATGATCGTTGCTCGAATGAATGGAAAACATTCAATCGCTTGAAGGATGTCGCAGATGAACTCAACGTGATATTGAACACAAATACTCCACCGAAGATGTAAACATGATGAAGTGCAGCGTGGGGGATGTGAAAAGAATTATCAGGGAATCATTTGTTCCTTGGATCGTTCGAGGTGGCTCGAGCCTTCTCGTGAAGGACGTTAACGATACCGAAGGTTGGAGAATCGAAATCACGCCCAAGGTTTTATATTTCAACGAAGAAGAGATCGTTGAGCGCCCGAAAAAGTCAAGGAAAGGTGCGAAGAAAAAATCATGGGTCTTCAGGAAGGATGATAAGTTGTACCTTGTCGATGATTTTCAGTTCTTTTCTCGAGGTGATGCGTGATGCCGACGAGCGAGGCAAAAAATGCAAGAACGATTCAGTACGTTAAACAACAGATTCGAAAAATGGTTGGGACGATTCCAGTCGATGATCGAACCAGTGGAACGATATCGACAAATTTAAGATCTTTGTTTGAAGATCTTGCTGATAGGGGAATAATAAACGACGGTGTTCTCGCCGAGATACGTACCTCAAATGACGAGTTAATCTCCATCGAACAGATTCTGTTCGATGGGAACGAAAAAATCGTTCCAGGATCAATATTTGAGGATGGATTTGTAATTTCTGTCGTCGGAAATGAATGCGTCATCGTTAAACCTCCCGCAAAAAGGTTGATGATCAAGGCATGCGTAAAACCTTTGTTTCCAATAGATCGGCTAGTCTTTCAAGTTAAGGTCGACGGTCGTCTATAACGGTGTAATGCGCAGCCTGTATGTGGTACTGTTGAGCAATGGACGCAATCGAGGTGATCGAACTGTGCTTGATGATCGCTAACAAAGGGTTGCCCAAATCAATCCCGATCGAACGATCATTTAGCGTGGGTGAGTTTCAACAACTTTGGAGGGGTGAGAAAACGCTCGTTCGTCCGTTGCTTGATGGAATTCTATGCGCGGAGTTCGTTGGCGATGGCCTCGAAGCGCTTCTGAGAACCGGTGCCATGGAATCTCTGTTTCCGGAGATCAGCGCATTGAAATCAATGGGTGATTTCGGTGGAATTCATAAGGATGTTTGGGAACACACGAAAGGTGTTGTGTCAAACATTGAGCCCGATATCGAACTTCGATGGGCTGCATTGCTGCACGATCTCGGAAAGGTAAAGACGAGAAGGATCATCAACAAGAAGGTTACATTTCACAACCACGATATCGTCGGGGAGAGGATCGTTAATTCGATGGACGCTCGTACGAAATTGTTCGATGGCGATCGTGCATTAAAATCGACGGTTACTAACCTCGTAAGATTTCATCTTCGACCTGCAGCGTACAAGCCGTCATGGACCGATTCCGGTGTCCGTCGGCTCGTCGCGGACGTTGGTGGTATCGAGGGAATGGATAAACTTCTTAAACTTGCTACGTCCGATATGACGACCAAGGATTTGAACAAGCGCGATAAAATGAGGAAGCGCATCAATGAACTTGGTGATCGTGTTCTACATGTTGTTGGGAAGGATAATGCACCAAAACTTCCAAAAGGAACGATGGGCGCAATTATTGTTGCATCTTCGCAGGCACCCGGAGCTTGGGTCAATCAACTCAGGGGTCATCTGGAAGAAATGCTCAAGGATGGAAAGATCCCTGTTGGACTTTCGTGTGATGAATACGTTCTCCTTGCGAAGGAATTGAAACTTTACTGAGCAACATAAACATAGTACGATCGTGCAATGAGAAAATTCATTGCGTCCATTCTAGTACTTCTATCGCTTTCATCTTGCCTGCACGATCCGTACTCACCCCCAACGGGATACGTTCGTGATGATTTGTTTTGCTGGCATAAGGACGATGGTCCCAATTCCAATTGGAAGGCCATCGGTCCGTCCCGATCATGCCCCAGAAACACCCCACTGGGAACGGTTGAATGAGACGGCTGATCTCCATTCTTCTGTTGATGATCATCGCCGGTTGTTCTCCCACGTGGAAAATTCCAGCAACGAGCTTTAGTCAACCGAGCACGATGATTGTTTGCGTTGATGTTCAACAGGATTCATTACAATCAATATCAGATGCCATTGACGATTGGAACACAGCGTTGACATCGTGGAAAAAACTTGAATTGCAGGTCGGATCTGTAGGCGATCCAAGCTGTTCAATTTCAATTGAGGATGTTGATCGCCTACCTGTTGATGATCCCGATGCGATCGCATTAACAAATGGTCTCGGCGGAAATAGAATCTACCTCCTTAAAGGCTCGTATGAGATGAACGCTCGTACGGTTGTTTCACATGAACTTGGTCATGTTTTTGGAGCGCAGCACGTGAATGGAACGCTCATGTCGTCACGATCAGGAGGTGCTAGAAAAAGTTGCCCAGATGTTACAACGATGGCTCAGGTTGCAGCGTACAACGATCTAAATCTTGAAACACTTTCGTGGTGCTATTAACGGTATGAAAAGGATACGATTAAATCGTTTATCATCAATCTTGAACGTGAGGGAATTTCACCCTGGAATGATGTTGTTGTTCAATAACAATCATTTCAGCACTGTTGGTACGGTGCTTTCATACATCGGTGAAGATATCACGGTAGTTTGGGGAGAAAATGCCGTCAAACAATTGACAACCTATCATGCGCCACACCTAAATCCTGAAACGATTTTCATCGTTCAATTCACTGATACTTAATGTCATGAAAATGACGTTATTTGAACTTAGATCGATCGTTAGGAATGCAATTCACGAAGAGTCTTGGGTGCCATCACGATGGATGCCGGACGATGGTGGACCGGCTGATGATGAAGATTTAATGAGGATGGACGATGATTTTGGATCGATCGACGAGGTTGATTTGGATCCATCAAACAACCCTGGCAGACCAGCAGATCCGTACGAATATCTTGGGATGCATCCTGCTCCAACTGCCGCAATGTCGCATCCTTATGCCACAGGTGGTGGAAGCGCCGCGCCAGGATCATACCCGGCATCGGGTGGAGATTCAGGAGGTGACGGATCATTCACGAGCACGGATTCTGGTGATTCCGTCGAAGATGAACAAGAGCCACTCGAGTGATCATTGGGTGACCCTTGAATATTTGGTGAACCATGTAATAGAATCCTTGGTACGCGATTTTCGATTAAATCAAGGAACAGATGGGAAAGAAAAAGAAAAAATCCGGCAAGGATCGAACTCGATTCAAATTGAAACGCACCGATGCGATTCGATCGATCGTTGAAACTGACAATACATTCAAATTGATCGATGATTTGTGGGTTGGGAAGTGCATACATTGCGGCACAAAACTCGTCGTTGTTGATGGAACCTGGTGCACGAGCGCCACGATCGAGCACATCATGCCGATCTGCGCCGGAGGGGATGACGATGTTAGAAACATTGCCTTAGCATGCTCAAATTGCAACTCTGAAAAGGGCATTCGCCATGATCAAAAAAATCTCGACGCGAGAGCAAAAACGATCATCGCAAAATTAAAGGCGATCAGGCTCATCGACAGATGGCGTGACGGACCCGATGGAAATATTGTCACATGAACAATTGTTCGATCGATGAATTAACGTCATATTTTGATGACGTCCGGGATTTTACTAATTTGGTCGCAATCGATGATTCCATCACCATTGGTTCACTTATCGTGCTAAAACCTACGTATTGGTGGTTTCTATTGGATCCGATTGATTTGAAACCACTACACGCTCCGGAGCGACGCTCCGGGGCTTGCACAAAAATACTTCTTGTGCTCGCCGAGCAAGTCGAAAACATGCTCGACGTTGCGTACGTAGGTGATGAAGGTACGGTTAAATTTAAGACGAATGTTGGAAAGAGTGCTTTCATGCATGTGAAATAAGTTGTGAGTTCCTACGTATAGACGTGGAACAATCACGGCATCTTTCGATAGGTGATTTAGTCTTTGGATTGGAGGAGGATGTTGTATTAAAAATTGGTGCGATAGTGCATGTTTTTGAGCATAGCGTTCAATGCAGTTCGAATGGTTGCAACGATAAGGCGATCATCATTTGGGCATCACCAACAATAATTTCTGTGTGTTGTCATTGTGAATTCATCGCTCCGATCAGCAAACTTGACAAAATAAATCGCATACCGCAAAAAAAGTGTGTACAATACTAACGTAGTAGGATACTGTATCCTTACCATCGAGGAACAGTGGCTCAGTTGGTTAGGGCGTCACCCTGATAAGGTGAAGGTCACTGGTTCAAATCCAGTCTGTTCCACCTCGAAAATCGAGAACGAAAATGTACCGTAATAAAACGCAGATCAAACAAGATAATTGGCAACCTGCCAAGGCGTATAATAACGCCTGATGCGTGAGAGAAATCATCTCGCGCATGGTCCGAGATGATTGAACGGTGAAGAAGAAAACCTACCAATCCTCGGATGAACGTAGTGGTAGTCCCGTAGGGTGCGGGGGCTCGCTGTAAACGAGTTATTCAATTCCAGTAAGTTCGACTCTTACCCACTACACCGAACAATTAAAATTGTTCATGTTCATTGAAATTTCTACGTTCTTTTTGTTCCTCTAATTTAAGGGAGAATTGTCATCGTAATGATGATGGGCGCTGGTTAGAACCCGGCGGGGAACACGAACGCATTCCGGTTTCGTTCAATTGGTAGGACGTCGTGCTGTTTACACGATCATCTGGGTTCGAATCCTGGCACCGGAGCTGTCACAAGGAAGGCATTTATGTTGAAGGAGAGATCCTGATTTTCTTTGTTTTCGAATCTTTGTTGAGGATCAATTCACGGATTCGGAGCATTTCATACACTACAAGAGACTCACATCGAAGGGAAAACCAACGATTGAAATTCTTGATGTTAGTTCCGCGATACCACGAAGTTTTAAACTGAAGCAAACTGCCTCGACGGTAGTTCATGTTCGATTCAACTTTGAACATGTTGCTGATTTCACGAGCAAAAAACTCGCAAAAGAATTTTTGAATGAACTCTTTACTGAAAAACTTCCATTTGAAGCATCTTCATCCTTCAGAAAGGAAATGATCGTTGCCTTTGAAGGCATCATCAAACTTCTTTGAAGAACACGTTTTATCGTTTGACGTGTTGATACGAAACGATCGGTTTCCGACACCGGAGAGTCGGACATTCGCGCATAGCTTAGTGGTAGAGCAGCCCGCTGTTAACGGGCCGGTCCTAGGTTCGAATCCTAGTGTGCGAGCCATCGTAGTAACAATGGGATATTGATTTTGAACCAATATTTACGTGAACCGATGATTTCGATCCATGGTGTTAACGGTACAAACATACTCGGTTCTTACCCGATGAGATTTGGGTTCAAATCCCAATGGATCGACTGCTCACGTAGTTTAATGGAAAAGCACAGTGCATTGATGATCTCGAGTAAACATCGATGACGTTCAACGAATGTTATTCTAGACGATAGTCGTTGGATGTAGTGCGAAGAACGTCTCCCAGTGGGGAGATGGAGCAGGTTCGATTCCTGCCGAGAGCGCTTCATCGATCTCACTGATTCGGATTGTTCCAAGGCCGATCAGGATGCGACTTGGGCCGTTTGAGATCGATGATTTTTGGGTCCGTAATTCAAGCGGAAGAAACCTGCCTTTTAAGCAGGCACGTGGGGTTTCGATTACCTCCGGACCCACTGCGGACGAGTGACGTGGCTTCACACAAGGCTCATAATCTTGTAACGACAGGGTTCGATTCCCCGTGTCCGCTACCATACTTAATGTCATGCATCGCATCACGTTAGGCAAACTACGATCGCTCATCGCTGAATCACTCTTTTTAACGGAAGGGCCTGTAGGCGTTGATGGTGCAAAGCAGGTCATGGCGAAGTTTCCAAAAGGAATGGCGAAACTTGGTATTAAACCTGAAATGATCAAGGGTTTGAAACCGCTTGGTACGGGTACACGTGGAACAGCCTTTCAACTTCCGGACGGAAATGTCCTGAAGATCACGAATGATCAAAGTGAAGCTGAAGCTGCTTCAATGATCGTTGGAACTGAGGCAAAGAATCTCGTGAAGATCCACAACGTTTGGCAGTTTGGTGATACGGGTTTCTTCGGCGTCCTGCAGGAAAAACTTGAATCATTGCCTGACGATGAAGCCAAAAAATTCAATAATGCATTGATCGCAACTGGTCTTCCAATCTGGATTGCAAAATCAGGCGGTGAATGGTCGAATGCGAAGGAACTCACGAAGGAACACGTCAAAGGACAAATCAAGAAGAAATTTGGTGGAAACTTCACATCGGACGAAGCGAAAGCATACGTTCAAGACGTCAACCAAAAATGGAACATGCTCGTTTCAGAGTATGGTTTGCGTGATCTCTTCAATACCCTCACAAAATTGGGGATCAATTTCCATGATTACCATGCAGGAAATATCATGCGTAGATCGGATGGAACGCTCGTGTTAATCGATCTCGGCATGTCAAAAATCAAAGGCTCACCAAAGGTTGGAATGATGAATCAAGCGGTGAACAATGCTTGATGGGTAGGGTATAGTGTAGATTGAAACGTTAATTGGGGCTGTAACTCAATTGGAAGAGTGCTAGCTTTGCAAGCTGGAAGTTAAGGGTTCGAGTCCCTTCAGCTCCACTGGATTTCCACCATTATGTAAGGCGCCGACGTCACAGTGACGTGACAGCAGGAGAGACTGCGACAATTGCTTCCATGTGCATCTGGGTATGCAGCGCCGCTGTCTACGGCGTGAGGCTCGGTTCGATTCCGGCTGGGAGCGCAAGGAGAAAGCCCTGGGTTCAATCCCCAGTAGACAAAAAATCCTCAGGAGACTGAAATAGCAGTGATACTACTGACCTTCTACGAACACATGCGATGGCCAAAGCAGATGTTCATTAGAAGAACGAGAGCGCTCTCGTAGGTAAGTCACCCGGGTGTTTATGGTGTAATGGAAGCACATCTCCCCATTGGATGCGTGGACCACAGGAGGTCACCTGATTGTCTATCAGGCTTTACGCGGGTTCGAATCCCGTCGCGTCCGCGTCGACCAAGTACACGGTCCCCTACCGCTTAGCGGCGGTCCGTGCGCCTGCCAAGAATCGCCTGAGAAACGATTATTGGGGGCAAATGAGGGGCCAATAGAAGCGTCATTCAGCGGCTAGGATGCGGGTTTCCAACTCCCGTCACGTCGGTTCGAGTCCGACCGCTTCTGCGAATGTTTAAGATAAAATTCCACGATTTCCCAGGTGATATTCCAATTGATACGAAGATAGCTTTACTCGAAAAAAAGCAGACGCTGTCAACGAAAAAACAAGCGAAGACTTTCAGAAAAATCGTCTTTTCAAGGACGAAGGCTGTCCTGAAGGAACGAGCTCGTAAGGAGATTTTGATCGAAATGCTTGATTTGGATCGAATCTAGTTGATAACCGCGAGTCGGCGCGTCGACGCAATGTGTTCATGAACGTTGTGTGTAGGTTCAAATCCTACGCTCGCGACCAACGGGGATGTAGTACAGAGGATTAGTGCGCCAGGTTCTGACCCTGGAAACGTGTGTTCGATTCCCACCATCCCTACAAAGAACGTAGAATATCATGCGCTGTTAGCACAGAGGTTGGTGCATTGGGCTTTGAACCCGAGGACCTTCGTTCGAATCGAAGACGGCGTACCACAGCGAATTTAGCTGTGTATAGATGCTACACAGGTAGTATCATAAAATTGATGGAACAATTACTTCAAACTTCATTGAAGTGGTGATTTGTTGCATACGAACAGGTACGATCGACTGTTCGTTCAATGTTCCGATGCTCGATCGATAAAAAAGTGAAAATGGCAAAGAATCGTTTTCGAGTTGATTCCAGTCGGTATGAATCCGTTGACGTTGTGCATCCTGAAATGCAGGATATTGATTCGCTCGCTATCCTAACGGATGATGAGCTCGGTGCTCGTGCACGAACGCTTGAAGGTGAACGAACTTCCATGCTTGTCGAGCAGGCACGTGAGGCGAATGTCATTCCTTGGGAGGTTGAAATTGCATACGTGCGGCGAGAGCAGCAGATCAGGAAGCTTCGTCGTGATGCTCACGAGGCATACCTGGAAAGGTTGCAGACCCAACGTTCTGCGAAGAGCGGGAGATCCAACTGATGATCGATCGATCGTTAAAGGTCGATCGATCGAGGAAGGAAAGCTCGAAGCACGTTGCGATCGATACGTACCTAACTTCACTTCAAAAAATTCCGCAACTCAAACATGCTGAACTCGTTTCATTGTTTGAAAAATACGTCGCAGGTCGTAAACAGATCGAGGATGATGTTTATGAACGAACGCCGGAGGCAGACCGCATCAGGAAAAAACTGATTGAGTCAAATCTTCGGCTCGTTGTTTCGATCGCAAAGCAATACAAGGTTGGAAATATCTCGCTTGAGGATTTGATTCAAGAGGGAAATATCGGCCTTATGAAGGCTATCGAACGATTCGATCATGAAAAAGGATTCAGATTTTCCACGTATGCAACGTGGTGGATCAAGCAATCGATCGGACAATTTCTCCTGAAAAACAAGAGGATGATCAGGTTGCCTGCTCATGCGGCGACGATTCAAAGGAAATTGATTCAAGCAACAGAGGAATTCAAGGAGCAAACGGGAACGATTCCCACAAATGAAGAATTAACGGAGATCCTCGGCGCTTCAGAGGTCGTTGTTAACGCAACGATTCATTCGAACAAAAACATCGTATCGTTGAACGATACGTGCGGGCGTTCTGATGGATCGGACGGAAATACCTACGAAAATAGGATCGTCGATGATCGACCTGGTGTTGATCCGTTTGATAACGTTCTCGAAAAGCAACTGATCGATGTGGTCAGTGAGGTTCTCAGCACGCTTTCGCCGAAGGAATCAGCAGTTCTCAGGTTGAGATTCGGGCTCGTCGATGATTGTATCGATCAGGAATCGTATCCAATCACAGTCAATGAACTTGAAGCGCTGAAATCTGGCGAAGGCATGCAGGATCCATGATTACGATGTTTGGTTGTTTGATGACCTGCGCAATGATTGCGATGCAAATCGCATCGCTTTTGTTGATTGTTTACATTGCAACAAAAGCTCACGAACTTTGCACGGAAAAGAAAGCGGCTTCAACACCTGAACCTTCAAAACGATCGGGTGTTGAAGCCGTTAAAGGCCTCGCAACGAGGCTTGATGAATTGCACACAACAAGGTTAGCACCGAAGGTTAGGAACGTTTGGAATGTCGAAGAAAAGAACAACGATCGCGACGAGTGATCATAGACCTATTTTCGTGTATGATCGAACAACGCAAATGACAAAACCGTTGTTCATTGTCTACGATGTCAACCTCGTTGGATTGATCATCGATCGGTGCTTTTCAAGCATCGCAGAACAACTCCACGTATCAACGTTCAAACTCCATCCCTAGCACCGAGTGCGATGCAATGGCATTCAGTGAAACCAACAAATCAACAAGGAAATGATGAGTAAAGAATACAGTACGGTCACCGCCGATGATGGCGTTAATTACCGCGAAATTGCGGAAACGATGACATTGCTCGGATTTAAGATGAATCATTCGTCGGCACGCAATAACGTGATTCGAATCATGGAAAAATTTGTAAAAGCGATCATTGATGAAAAATTGATCGATGATCAGGAAAAAATTACCGCCATCGCTCGATCATCATCATTTCAATCAGCATTGTCCATTATGCTTCAAACGATCGAAATGGGCCGACGCGATAAGCGAAAGTCGCATAGGTAGAAACATGAAAATTAAGATGAAAAATCAACCAAGACTTCGACTTGCTGATTTGTTACGACGCAGAAAAATGTCATTGACACGATTTATGTCCGAATTTGGCATTACCACGTACGCGGAATTGGTCGATAAATCAACGCGTATCGGTGTTGTTGCTCCAGCACAGCATGAATTTGATGCTTTAGGATTGGAGGTTGTGAACGATCCAATGAACGGTGTTATCGTTGTTGGTCCACAGGAATCGCCAGATGACGAGTGTCCTCCACCCGGCTGGCAACCGAGCGAGGAAGATCTTTCTCGAATGGAGAGCGCTCCCATGTACGATCCAGATGCACACATGGGTGGTGAACAGGAAGAAATTGCCGGCAAACAAATATTGAGCGAATTGAAGAAGAAATCTTCAAGAAAATCAAAGAAGGGTTCCGATGTCTGAGGAACGATTTCCGCGATTGCGCATGATTGATGTTGAACCCCGTCGACAAAAAAAGCAAAATGATGGAAGGCATCATCGAAATGATGAATTTTCGGACATTGTTTCCATCGTTAAAAACAGGTGTTCACAAGCGTACGAAAAAGGTAGAAAAGAGGGCGTCCTCGTCGCCGCGGATGTAATTGAGATCATTGTGAATAGACTCCGTGAAGTTCAAGTTGGTAAATCATTGACAGTTGAGGAAGTTATTTCCGACGCCGAGTCATCGATTCATGAACTACGTAACACGATCAAACGTACGTAATACGTATTTGGGTGATGATCGTCATCCCAAAATTTGATGCGTGGGTGAGGGATTCATTGAACATCGTTGACGATCCACTTCTCAAGGAATACATCGTAGGCGTTCTTCTTGACGTTGTAAATTCAAAAATTTCCGTTGATGAGTCATTGACGTTAATGTTGATCGATGGAATCGATAAGCGTAATTTTTCGCTTCTACAACGGACAGGGGATGCAGCGTTGTGGAACATGATCATGTTTCCTACGACCAACTTTGAGGTAGCGCGCAACGTTGGTAGAACCGCATACAAGAATTGTCACGTGATACTGAACGGTTCATTTAAGTTGTACGAAGTATTATCCTGCGACCTGGTGGATATCACGAGAACGGTTCGACAAGCCATCGTAATACGCTAAGCGAGGTTGTGCAACGCGCAGCCAGCCATGGTATAGTTGTCGTATATGGCATACTACGGTTTTAAACCAAATCCGAAGCAGCTTGTGATCAACAAGGCAATGAGTGTTTTCGGGCGCGAAGCCAAGATCAAGGTTACGGGAGCGAGGCTAACGCCCATCGAGTGCAAGGTTTCGACCCTGCCCGATGATAGCTATCATGTTGAGTGCATCGTCGACGGACAGGTTGTTGGCCAGTCCAACTCCAGAAATTGGCGAAATGCATACAAGCAGCTTGCGGAAAAAATTGGTGCGTTGAAATCTCAAAATGTGCAAGGCCCTACGCTGTAGTGGTATAAAGGGTCAAGTTACCAAGTAACGAAAAGAAAGTGAACGGAGAAAAGAACCAAAATGTCCAGCATGACCATCAAGACCTTTGTCAATGTCGCCAAGCGACTTCCCGCCGACACGAGCATCCTGATCAGGGGCGCTCACGGTATCGGAAAGAGTCAGATCGTGAGGCAAATTGCGGAGCAACTCCGCAGTTTGATGAACCTCGCTGAGCTGCCAGTCATCGATCGACGACTCTCACAGATGAGTGAGGGTGATGTCGTCGGTCTTCCTTCGACGGACGGAAACGTCACCCGATTCAATCCTCCGGATTGGTACAAGAAGGCCTGTGTCGAGCCTTGCATCCTTTTTCTCGATGAGCTCAACAGGGCGACGCCCGAGGTGATGCAGGCAGCGTTCCAGATCGTTCTCGATCGCGAGCTGAATGGGCACAGGCTTCACCCGCAGACCAGGGTGTTCTCCGCTGTGAACGCTTCGGCTGCATACACCGTCAACGAAATCGATCCGGCACTGCTCGATCGTTTTTGGACGATCGATCTCGATCCAGATCGTGATGATTGGCTCGCATGGGCGCGTGAGAGCGGAATCGCCGATTGTATCATCGAGTTCCACAGCGTCAATTCGAACTGGCTCGACACGCCAAAGAACGTTGAATCGAACGTTGTTGCTCCCTCACGAAGGTCGTGGGAGCGTCTCAGCAAGGCATTGGTTGCTGAGGAACTGGCTGAAAAGCCCGATGATAACCTCTTTTATTCGATTTGCATCGGATATGTCGGCACGGAAGCGTCGATCGCATTCACGCAATTCTGCAAGACGATCGACAACCGTTTCTCCGGAAAGGATATCATCAACGACTACGATTCCGTCAGGAAGAAGGTCCTGCGTGGAAACAGCATCAGCATCATGAATGCTGCATGCGATTACGTTGCTGAGTACCTTCTCACGCTCGACAAGGTTACTCCTGAGCAGGGAGAGAACCTCAGGAAGTTCTTCAACGATGTTCCCAAGGAGCTGCGGCTCAACACCTGGGGCAAGGTCGTGAAGCACGGTGTTCAGAAGCTTGACCTTGCGGCGAGCATCCACGAATACGTTGTCGATGCCCTGCTCGAGGTCTTCGGTACGAAGCGAGGAGCTGCGGGTGTCGGGATGGTCCCCATCATCCCCGACATCTTCAACAAGAAGTGAGTTTGAGGGCGACCACCTACTTACGTAGGTGGTCGCCTTTGATGAAATCATCTGGAAAAATAAATCGCTCGCCAGGCATCAAAAAAGATCAAAGTGTGGTAGGAGCGATGTTGGACGCCTCAAAAGGGAATTCGATGCGATCGATTCAATCGAAAAGGTTGTCGAGCATTGCAAATCACTGAACTTGAGAATCAAGTTCACCAACGAACCCGATGGTTCAATTTACTTCGAGTCGAGCATCATCTCGATAAATTCAAGGTTGAACCCTATCAGACAATTGAACGTTATTCTCCATGAACTCGGTCATTTCAACGTTGAATCGAAAAATATCCTATGCGATCATCTATCGAACAGCATCGATTCGGTTCACAATGAACTGAATGCATGGGTTGAGGGCATGTCGATAGCACGGTCGTTGAAGATCAACATTGATGCAACAGCGTATGAACGTGATCGTACCATGTACGTTAAAACGTACATGAAATCAGCGCTTCGAAGGAAAAAACCGTGAGCAAACATCCTCAACTTTTGTACGTCAACGGAGCATCGATGACACCTCCGGATGAGGTTACGATGGCTCTTGTGAAGATTTTGATGATCGAAGAAGGATTGATTCCAATCGATTTTCAAACGCAGGCAATTCATTGTTTCAACTATTCGATCTTCTGCCAGAATCTTGGAAAGTCGTTGTCGGATCCAGCGAACAAGAAACGTCGACGGAAGTTCAGGAAATTGTGGCGGGCATGCATGAAGCATGATATCGAGATCATGCTACAAACCCGAGGAAAACCTGCGGTCGACAATCCAGAAATTTTTAGGACGATCCGACATGATGTGGAGGTAAGGTACGGTCTTGGAAAGGCGTCAAGGAACGCCAATCACATTCGTTTCATCGCAGTCGTCTCTTTCCTACTTGAAAAAGCATTGAACGTAACCGGAAAAGGAGTCACCGAATGATTCGATTATGATTGATTGTGATTGATAATTTTATTGTGGGAGTTGAACTTTGCTAGGTGAAACCCATTGAAAAATGGTTAGTAACCTTTTTTCGTTCTGTGAACTTTTATGCGTTACCATGATACGATGTACCATCGGTCGGACGTTGAAGGTGTAGGTACATATGCGGACAAAAATCACCTGGACGGGTGGGACGCCTCCCATAAAACATCGCAAAAATTCAACTCGTAAGTCGAACAAGGACACAAATAAAAAAATGAACAGTTTCATCCCCTACGTTGGGAAAACCTTTTACCCAATCGATGAAGCCAGGGTTGAACTGGTCAAACCCGTCCCAGGGATGTTGTTCTCAGCGAAGCAATGTTTTGAAATGATACATACGGATGCTGCGCTCCGGATGATTCGATCGAATATCCATGAACACCCGTATTTTTATGTACGGCCGTGCTCAAATGTGAGAGCAAGGGAAAAAATCGTAGAACTTGGTGATCCTGTCATCTTCCTATACGAAGAACACATGAAGGAATTTGATCAGGGAATCGTGTTGAATGTCGTGAGACACGTTTTTCTTACGAGCGGGATGAAGGTATGCATCATCACAAACATGGACGCATTGATGCTCGTGCAATGAGTGCAAATTGTGGCATATCAATGGTATGCTTTTGGAATGGGCGATGTCGTAAAATTTTCTGATTACGTTGATGAATGGAAGGAGCTTTTTAAGCTAGATTCCTTATCGTCAACGCTGTACGTATACGGGAATAAAAAGACAGGATCGATCGAGGTGGTTCAAATTGATGATGAGATGAAATCAATTAGGACCTTGATCGATGAGCCGGATGCTCGTTTCATAATTGAGGCATTATGCCTTCACCGTGGCATCGAGTTTAATCGCTTTTGACGAATTGTGTTTTCCATTAAAGGCCGCGGGAAATTTTCTCAATTGACACGTGATGTTTCGGTGCAGTCACCGATAAAAGGTATAAAATGAACGAAGAAAAATCAGTGTTTAACATCCTTGATGAGCTTGAGTCCACCGCCGGGTCCAACGCAAAGAAGGAAATCCTGTTCAAGAATCGTCACAATGAACTTCTAAAAAAAGTTTTCATCGCGGCGTGCGATCCTTACACCGTTTACTACGTGAACAAGTTCAAGATGCCCGTTTCAAAAGACGAACAGTCTGACGACAACATCCTGGATTATTTTTGTGACGTGGTGCTTCCGCCTTTGTCATCGAGGACTATGACCGGAAATGACGCGAAGCAGTGGGTCACCGATGCCTTCGAAAGGATGAACGAAAATCAGCAGAAATGGTGCCTCCGCATTCTCCTGAAAAATCTTAGGGTTGGTGTTCAAGAATCAACATTGAACAAGGTTTGGCCTGGGCTTGTTAAAAGCTTCGCGGTCGCGCTCGCGACGACCGTGAAGAGTGAGTTCGTGAAAGGTGAAGGGATCAGGATCCTCGATAACGTCGAATATCCGGTTCGTTGTGAACCGAAGCTCGATGGATTGCGTTGCATCGCTGTGAAGCAAGATGGCGTCGTGACGTTATTTACACGTAACGGTACTGTCCTTGAATCATCCGCCTTACAGTCAATTAAAGAAACGTTGGAAAAACTTCCATATGATAATATTGTCTTAGATGGTGAACTTTTGGACGATGATCTTACATGGAATAGCACAATTTCAGCAGCTATGAAAAAGAGTTAAAGATCATACCAAACGTGACTTACTAGTTATAGTACGCATTCTATGACAATATTTCACGTATACGTTGATTGGACAGATGAAAAATGTCCTAGACCATTTTATGTTGGAAAAGGAAATGAATTTCGTATTCAACATTACGTAAGAAACAAAAAACACAAATTTATAAGAAAGACACTTGGAATACAACGAAAAATTGTATTTTCATCCACTAATGAAAAAGAGTGTTTTCAAAAAGAAATTGAGTTGATTTCAAAATATCATACGTTTTACATAGATGATCTTGCTGACAAAGAAATTGTTTGTAATTTTACTAAAGGTGGAGATGGAACGACAGGTTGGATTCCAACTACTACTCAAAGAGAAAATATTGCTAAAGGCATCAAAAAAGCGTATGAAAAAAATCCTGAATTGGGGAAATTGATATCCGATAAGGCAAAAATTCGGATGAGCGACCCAAATTTCCGTGCGAAAATTTCACAAAAAATAAAAGATGCGTTGGCGTTAATGCCAGAAGATAAAAAGCGTGAAATGCATCAAAAATCAGCAGTTTCGAATAGAGGGAAAATCTCTCCACAAAGAGGCTCAAATTCGTGGAGAACAACGCTTAATGACGTTCTTGTAAGACAAATCAAGAACGAATATAATGATTTACGAAAAAATCACAAAAAGACTAAAACTGTAAAATTACTTTGTGAAAAACATAATCAAACATATAATGTGATTTACAAGATCGTATCTAATGTAACGTGGAAACATATCGAGGTAACAAATAATGACAATTGAACTTAACGTATTCGATGGAATGCTCCTCAAGGATTGGGTTGAACAGACGCCGCACATGATGTACGGTGCACGAACGGAGTTCGTGAGAATTGTTCTTTCCGACATCAAGGCAACGAACATCAAGCAGGTTGACCACGTCGTCGTAAATTCCGAGGCCGAATTGAAGAATTTCTTTTCAAAGTGCATGGATGAAGGATTCGAAGGTATCATGTTGAAGACGATGGATTCGTACTACGAATTCAAGCGCTCTGATAACATCAGGAAGCTTAAGCCCTGCGTTACGTACGAAGGCGTCGTCGTTTCGTGCTACGATGGTCGTCGAGGAACCAAGCGTGAAGGTACGTTCGGAGGGATGGAAATCCTGCTTCCGAACGGTGTTATCACCCGTCTTGGAAGCGGATTCAACGATGCAATTCGAGCCGACGTTCAATTGGAAGGTTACGATGCGTACGTTGGTAGGATCGTTGAAATTGAAGCTCAACCAGATCCATTGACAGCTGATGGATTGAGCGTCGATGGAAAGGCAAGGTTCCCAGTGTTTTGCAGGTTTAGAAGTCCTGCTGACGTCGATAGTAAGGTTGTTGATGCGTACGATGCGTACGTGAAAGGTTCAAGATGATTCTCTGGAAATTCAAGGAAAAACTTGAAACCCGAGGTGAGTCATATCCCTGCCGGGCGTTCAGATGGGTGATTGAAACAAATGCTTGGAAGAACGGTTCACGTGTAGTCTGGTCGTTCGGCCTGGTCAATCAACGCCAATCCAGAGATTCAACGGAATGGCGCAGTTCGCATACGCTAGCGTACGAAATTACCGTCACAAACAAACTGTCGTGGGGATCTGAACATTTTTGGTATGATGGTCCACATTGTTCGTTCTCGATCGGTCCCATCACGTTTTCATGGGGCGACCTTCCATGGGGAGATCACTGTAGAAAGTGCTATAACGATGATTGATGATATCGTCTACTATTGTGATAGCAAGAGGCACCTCGTGTGCACGCCCTACACGGTCGAGAATCTCCATCGTATGGCAACTGATCTGGGAATAAAGCGTTGTTGGTTTCATAGCGGTGCATCGTACCCTCATTACGATATTCCCAAACGAAGGATCAATGAGATCACTGAGAAATGTACGCTTGTAAGTTCATATGTGATACTTTCGATTGTAAAGGAAGTGTCAACCGATGCTCGTTAATTGTGCAAATTTCCACCCAAGGATGGTAAATCTAGACCATGTTCAAGCCACTCGAAAATTGTGATTATCAGTACCACAAGTACCTGGTAAGCTTCTTGAATGATTGTCCCTTTTATGCGACGCTATCGCAGCACTGTCGGTACGTATTGACCAACGATATTCCTACCGCTGCTGTCGGGTACGATGTTGCGAATGATTCCATCACGATGGGACTCAATCCTGAATTCTGCCTTGCGCAGGAAGACTCGCAGATGAAGGGTCTGCTGAAGCATGAGTTCAATCACATCACGTTTGGGCATCTTTCCTCACGTAAACCGAGTGATACGAGCCTGTTCAAGCTCTGGAACATTGCAACTGACTGTGCGAACAACTCTTTGATTGAGGAGGAAGCAAACAACAGCTCGAACGTGAAGAAGCTTCCTGATTGTGTGATCGTTCCTGGACGTCGTTCGGTGATGTCGAAGGAAAAACTCGACAAGATGAGTGAGCAGGAACGTGAGGCTCATACGAAGTTTGCTGATATCATCGCTGGGCTTCCGAAGCTCGAAACTTCGGAGTACTACTTCTACAAGATCTACGAAAAAATCAAGGATGACCCTTCGTTCGGTGGATTGAACGGTCAGGGAAATTTCGAAATTTCATTCGAACCCGGTGGTGGTGACGGCTCGCTCGACAGCCATGAATTTTGGGGAAATATTCCTGAAGAACAGCGAGAATTCATCGAGCAAAAAATCAAGCAGGCTGTGGCCGAAGCTGTGAAGACTGCCGATCGTCAATCCAACGGTTGGGGTAACATTCCATCGCACGTCGTTGCCGAGATTCGTCGATCGGTGACGCAGACGATCAACTGGAGAACGATTCTTCGACAGTTCGTTGGTTCGATCTCCCGTGGGGCTCGAACCTCATCGATCAAGAGGATCAATCGACGGTATCCGTACATTCATCCAGGTACGAAGCGTGGTTACCAGACTAAGCTTCTCATCGCGATCGATCAATCGGGATCGGTTGATGATTCGATGCTCGGAACCTTCTTTGCCGAGCTCGACTCCTTGACGAAAAAGGTCGATGTTTCAATTCTTCCGTTCGATTGCGAGGCGAGTGAGAGTGAAATCATCGAGTGGAAGAAGGGTTCGAAGCTCGATCTCAAAAGGACGAGAATGGGTGGAACTGATTTCAACGCGCCTTCGCGGATCTTCAATGATCAGAAGAATAGAAATCGTTGGGATGGAATGCTCATCATGACAGACGGATGCGCCGGAGCCCCCGAGGCCGTACGTAAGAAGAGAGGTTGGGTCTTGGGTAAGGGTTGTAAGCTTGAATTTCCTTCGTCGGAACTCATCATCAATGTCGGTGACGAAGGCAATATGACCGGTGCCTGGCGCTGATGTGGTTTTTGATTCCCATCGTTGTCCTACTTCTGCTCGCTGTATTTAGTCGTAACGGATACCTTGCTGTGATGTTGTTCTTCATCGCGCCTCTCATGGGATTGCTCTTGGGAGGCGCGGTGTGGGCGGCGGCGGCACTATTTGTTGGTGAACTAATAACGATCACGGCATTTGTATCATTCGTGATTTTTGCAATGGTCCTTTTTCAGGGTTACGTCATCAAAGAACATCTAGAAAGGGTTTAATTATGAACGATAATGAACGTCTACGTGACCAGATCATGAGCATCAAGATGAAATTGATGATTCCGATTTTTTACATGCTAGCGATCATCGTCGCAATTGTGCTATCGATCTTTGTTGATCCATCGTTGGGTTTGGCGGTTTACATCACGACGTTGTCACTGTGGGGTTCAGCGCGGATCATCACTGAGTGTGCTGAATCGGTTCTTGTTTTCTTCGCCGTAAAAGAGCTTGAAAAGACTGATCCGCGGCTGAACGATAGTAACGATGAGTGATGTCTATTTATCGCAGGATAGATGTTTGTTAACGTTGGTGATCTTGTCGTTTTAAAGAACTTCTACACGGGGTTTAGCTTAACAACCGATGCTGGGTTCCGTGATTTTACTGCTGATGATGTTGGAATAGTGTTGAAGGTTGGCAGCCTTGATGTGACGATCGTGTCATCAAGGTTAATGTACGGATCATTGCCTAAAGCAACATTGAAAAGATTGACCTGAACAATGACAGCACCTCCTTCAACAAAACCTGGTGGAACAGCCCCTTGGTACATGCCTACGTTGGATGATCTTGATTGGTGTGATGGTTCAACGAGCATCGAACCTGAGCCACCAGCCATCGTTTCGCCCAAGCCCGTTCCAGGTAGCATGAAACTCCTCATTGAGGACATGTATGAACCGTTATTTCTTTCCGCAACGTGGTCGATCGTTGTGAAATTAAACGGTCGTGTCGTTGAAAGATCGCTAACACAGGATCAAACGCACAAAAAGGCTGATGTTGATTCATATGCAAAATCATACATCTGGTCCAACAAAACATTTCTCCAGGGAATCGGCGTTGATGTTGTTGATGTGTACGTGAAACACGGTGGAAATGCTAGGGATTTGTAGCTAAAACGACAGGTTAAAAATCAACTGCGTCATGCATACTTATGTGCATGACGCAGTTGTGCATTTCAACCCCAGAAAATCATATTTCAGCGGAAGAATTTATTGAAAATGTGAAGGGCAAGGATTTTTTTGAGCGTGAGAAGATTGTTGAGGAGATGTTGCTCAGCGGTAACGTTCCATCGTGGATGCGAACATTTGTCGATGTTAAATTCACCGTGCCAGGATTCGTTGCAAATTCTGTGGTTCAACGTGAGGTTGTCATAAAAGTGTTGCCGGATTATCTCACGATCGGGACCGATGAATCACACCTACGATATCCTCTGTCACCGCTTGCCTCACAGAGAATTGCTGATGCATGGAATTGTCTCCTACCCACAACTAAATTGGTCACTCTCGTGTGGCACGCGGGGGCAAAGGTTGCCCCTCACCCGTGGGGCCCGCCTTATGATGCATCCATGCACTCGCTCGATAGGTTTGTTGCACATAACAAATTGGTCGATGATGACCTTGCTAAGCATGATATTTTGCCAGGGATGTTCGTCGTTGGTCACAAAAAGGATGTCGTGATCACAAACAGGCTTGTTTCAAGGCCGAAGCAGGTCGCAATATTCGGTTGGCATCAATTGAATGGAAAGGCGATTCAACCATTAAGTCTCATCCATGAAAACACGTATGCTGATTACAGTCACGGAACAAGATTGATATCACAAATATGCACCATCGATGGCATTGAATTCAAGCTAGACGAACTTCTTTGCGATAAAACATGGGGGAAACAATTTTCCGACGAGGGTCAAATGAAGACCGTCCGTCAACCGGGCGTTTGATTCAAAGCACGTACGTTAATCATAACATTTACCAGGACGACAACTTCATACGTTACCATATATAGATTATACACGTGGGACTGCGTAACAAAGTAAATAAAGATGGATTTATTTCAAAGGAGATACCTGGTATTGAATCCAAATTTTACATAGATGAACAAGTCCACATAAACCATCTAGCACCGGAAAGCGGAAATCAGTCAATTTCCGTGAATTCTGATGGTGCCCTTATCGCAGAAGAGAGCACAACGTTCACATCATTGTCTAGCTCTTTTACGCTTGTTTCAAGTTCATTTATTGCGCTATCTAGCTCTTTTTTGTTGCTTTCATCTAGCGTTGATGACATCAATGAAATGCCGCAGGTTGTCCACACTGTTAGCGGTTCATTGTCGTGGGGAGTTGCAAACATTCTTACAGGTTCAGCTTCCGCAATGTCAATCCCACTTGTTTCAGCGGGACCCGGAAGATGGCTTGAAGTTATAAACACGATGGTTGATACGACGGCAATCCTCACCCGAAGTGGATCTGATATCGTCGTTAATGGCACAACGGGGACAACATATAATCTACCCGCAGGCGCGGCCGTCGTGATCCGGGCCGCCGCGACCGGGACGAACGTCTACATCGAGCACGGCGGCAGCGGCGGTGGCGCAGCGGTCGCGAGCACGGCCTACGCAGCATCGGTCACGCTATCGATAGCGGCGTCTCGCGCACATGACATCGGGCTTCTTACGGGAGATATCTCGATCGATGCGTCCGGGCTCGCGAGCTCCGACGCACTCGTTACCGTCCGTGTGCAGAACGACGGGGGTAGACGCGTTTCTTGGGCGTCGAAGTTCGTGTTTCAGCCCGGAGACGAGGAGGCCGCGTAGGGCGTGTACGACGTTACCACGTGGACATTCCGCGACAACGGGACCACGCTCGAGTGTGTCTCTAGGCAAGTTCGATCGGCGATGACACCAGCCGATGCAACGGGCGCGGCCGTGTGGCTATCGGCGCGCACGCAGGTATCGGTTTCGTCATGGGAGGACCAGGTCGGGGCTAACGACGCTGCGCAGGCTACGGCCGGCAATCAGCCCACGTCGACGACCTACCACGGCTCGCCGTGCCTCACGTTCGACGGATCTAACGACTACATGTCCAACCCGGTCAGCATGGCGGACGGGGCGAAGTGGCTAGCCGTGTCGTTCAAGCTGAACGCTGTACCTGGCGCGTCGTCGTTCAAGAGCCTCGTTCGCATGCTTGGGAGTTCAGGCAAATTCGTTGAATTGCTGGCAATGAACTTCGGCGGATACAAGTCGCTCTCGTTCCTTGCTGATTTCTCGGCGGCGGGCGGGTCTGCCGTTGGCGTGGACCTCCCGCTGGACCTGGCCCCTCATGTCGTGATTGTGCAGTATCTCGGCGGCACGAACACGAACCCAGATCAATACCATCTTTGGGTTGATGGCACATGGAGAACGCCTCGGGCTAGCTCTACGATCAACGCAGAGGCGAGCGCCATCGGTGCCATTGGCGGGCGCGCCACGAGCGTGCCGGCCACGAGTTCCAACGCGTCAGTGTCGATGTTCGACGTCAGCGCCGGACTCGGCACGCTCACGCATCGCGACGCGGATAGGATCGCCGCGCAACTACTGCGAGGACAGGGCCGCAGATCCACACTCGGCCCGCAGATCGTGTGTGACGGCAACAGCCTTACATACGGGTTCGGCGCGGGCTACCTGGATGCCAGCGGGTATCTGAACGGCTACCCATACCAACTCGCAACGACGAAGCTTGGCGGCGAGTCTCGATGGAACCTGGTGAACCTCGGGGTTAACGGCCAGACTACGGCGCAAATGGTAACGGACTTCGACTCTCAGGTCGCCCCCCTTTACAATCCGCTCCGACCTCGCAACGTGCTCGTGTGCTGGGAGATCGGGAACCACATATACGGAGGGGCTACGGCGGACGACGCAATGGGCTCCGTCATCGACTATTGCGAGCGCGGGCGCAGGACTGGCTTCGAGGTACTCGTCGCCAACTGTTCCGCGCGTAGCGATATTACGGCAGGTGTCGAGACCATTCGGACCACCGTCAATACGTACCTCTCCGCCACGTGGTCGTCGTTCGCGGATGGGCTAATCGACTTCGATGGGGATGCTCGATTGGTGACGCCATTGACCGATGGTGTGCATTTCGACGCGACTCAATATGGGTATGTGGCCGAGGACGTGCACACTGTGCTCGCTCGCATGCTCGGGAAAGCATACGTGCCGGCATGACCCAGCGCCAGCCCCCGCAGCTCATCGGCCTCGGCCCTGACTCGACTCCATGTAGTAACTACAAATATGTTTAAACAAGAGAACATTTTGTGTACACTATTCTCTTGACGTGGTATACTTGTATTATCTGGTCCCATCGTCTAGTGGCTTAGGACTTTTCGTTCTCAGCGAAAAAACGTGAGTTCGACTCTCATTGGGATCACTTTTAAACGAGTTTCAACAATGAAAATGTTCATAACAGGCACAGAAAAGTTCGGACGCTCTGAAGAGCGCGTCGTAGGACTTACATGCCTGCCAAGTTCATTAACGTTGCCGTTTAGAAGGCCACGTCCCCATAGAGGGTGAAAGTGGCGAGCCGGAAAGAGACATCCGGTGGAAATAAGAAGATAACGTGGAATGTGAATCTTGTCATCAAGGGCATAATGCTAATTACGGTAGCGGGCGTTTCTGTAATGTTAGATGTGCTCGATCGTTTTCAACAAAGTCAAAACGAAAGGAAATAAATGAACGTGTTAGCAAGACTTTGACTAAAGCCAATGTTAACATAAAATTATGTCTTGAATGCTTAAATGAATTTCAAGCTCGTAGGAATCAACGTTGTTGTAGTATGAGTTGTTCTAGAAAATATCGTTATCGAGATGTCGAAAAACGACAAGTTCTGATAGAACAGCTTTTAAAAGTTCGGAAACCATGGAAATCTCGTAAAGCTCTAACACCGTCATTTCCAGAGCAATGCATCATGCAATGGCTCGATGAGTTAAATTTCACATATGAACGTGAAATGCCATTTCAGAAATGGTTTATCGATTTTGTAATACACGATAAAAAAATCGCAATAGAAGTTGATGGTAGACAACACGGTTATCCAGAACAGCAAAGACGTGATCGAGAAAAAGATGAAGCATTAATTAAAGATGGTTGGCAAGTAATTCGAATTAGTTGGAAACGATTAACAAAACAATCACGTTTAAATATCATTAACATACTTCGGGCTATAGCGTAACCTGGTAGCGCGCGTACTTTGGGCGTACGTGGTTTCAGTTCAAATCTGAATAGCCCGACGAATCGCAGGGAGAAATTCCTGTTTGTTCCTTGAAAATCTACGTTCTTTCGATGGGTAGTTTAGCGGCAAAAACACCTGCATGACTCGCAGGTGATCGTGGGTTCGAGTCCCACCCTATCGACCGGCGATTAGCTCAGTGGTAGAGCACTGCGTTTACACCGCGGGTGTCAGGGGTTCAAGTCCCTTATCGCCGACGAATGCCAACGATGCTCGTAAGGACAGAGTTCTTGCCCCGTAAGCAAGATTGAGCGAGTTCGAATCTCGTCGTTGGCTCCAGACCTGTCGGGCGGGTGCAGCCGCAGGTGCTTCACAAGAGAATCATATCGATCTGATCAACCAACTACTGTACCTTCAACGGGGAATATTTCAATTTGGCTAGAATACGTGCTCCGGAAGCATGTGATATCGGTTCAAATCCGGTTTCCCCGACCGACAAGCACTTAAGGTGATTGTTATAATCTAGGATTACGTTAGCGGCTAAACTCCGGGCTCTGGAAGCCTGTGACGGTGGTTCGAGTCCACCATCCTAGACCAATTCGCTAGAAATCCCGTGTTAACTGAGATGGATTAGTGGCCGTCTGAAGAGCGGCATAGGTTGGTTCGATACCAACACACGGGGCAACGTCGAGGAACGCAAATGATGCGCGGAACGTCTGCAAAACGTTTGTTAGCGGGTTCAAATCCTGCCCTCGACTCAATCCACGAGTAAACAAGATCATGGCGGAATAGGCATACGCTGTCCATTTAAACTGGACTGTGCGCAAGCATGTGTTGGTTCGAATCCAACTGATAGAGTTGAAAGTTGATGCCGGTTGGGTATGCGTGGGAAAACACGATCCTGGTACGATCGAAATGACGGGTTCGACACCCGTAACCGGCTCAAGGTGTAAAAGACGTTCATCCAATGGTAGTATTTGTTACATCCTGGACATGAGACGATGACGAAAAAACTTAATATTTCTGATGAAGAATTTTTGCAATTTGCACATCAAGCTAGATCATTATCAGATCTAATTCGTTTGTTATCACTTAACACAGGAGGTGGTACGTATAGACGAGTTTTGTCACGTATGCTTCAATTGGGAATTGATGTGCGTAATCGTGGATCAAAAGGTGCTACTCGTGACTTTTCACGAACTGTCTTTCAAACCAAAGACATCCTTGAAGGAAAACATCCTCAGTTTCAAACTAACCATCTCAAACAACGTCTATTAAAAGAAAGAGTCATAGAAAATAAGTGTGACTTGTGTCAGTTGGGCGCTGTTTGGAATGGCGTTAAACTCGTTTTAGAGCTTGATCATGTCGATGGTAATAGACATAATCACAAAAGAGATAATTTGAGGTTGTTGTGCCCGAATTGTCATAGTCAGACAAAAACGTACAAAAACAAGACACGGTAAACATGGCCCTCTGATGGAATGGCAGACATAGTGCACTTAAAATGCGCGGCCTAACAAGCATACGAGTTCGAATCTCGTGGGGGCTACTAAGTGATGTTCAATAGTCTTAAACATGATTTAATGCTGGTGTCGCATAGTGGCAGTGCAGCAGCCTTGTAAGCTGCCGAGGTAACACTCATCGGGGGTTCGATTCCCTTCACCAGCTCAAAATTGTACATTCACATTCATCAGTTTAAGATGACGCATGTCATTGCTCAAGATCATCATCTGTTCGCTTGTATTGTCATTCGGTTCAACGCCTAACATGTGCGTAACTGAATTGAAGGAGAAGAAGGTTCGAACACCGATCGCTCAGGATGAATTGTACGTTGTCTTGACGGATGCACATGTGAATGTGTTTGGTTATGAACCTTCGAAAAATCGAGCCTCGATGGCTTGGGCCCAGGTTGCATTCGAAAATGGCAGGGGCGACCAGGTTTTTAATCACAACCTCGGAAACATCGGTTCAAATCCGATCGTTCCGAAGCGACCGTACTACGTTATCTCCGGTCATCGCTTTCGAAGCCTTGAAACTTTCAATGACGGTGCGGAGCTTTACTGGATCACGTTAGAATCTAGGTGTGGTTCAACGTTGAATTTTTTTGATTCTGGTGATCCTGTCTCAGCAAGCTCGGCATTAAATCGATGTGGATATTATCGAGCCGACGTTGATCATTACACAAAGAATTTATCTTCCTTGTTCTTTGAACGATTGATGAATTGATTTTCTAGCAGCGGTGTAACCAACCCTCAACCTAAGGTAATACTTTGTTATGAAGGAAAAAATTCTGCTTGCAACGATTGGTTTGGTTTTGTTCGGTGGGATGCTTCTCTACAAGAAGGTGTACGATGGGATGCATCACCCAACTGAGTGAGAACGAAGGTGTTGTGGTGTCGTAGGTGTAATTGGTACGCACGGTTGACTGTGAATCAGCAGGATGAGGGTTCGAATCCCCGACGACACACCATTCAATTCAAGTAAATATCGAATGTGGCATATCATTTTGATATAAATTTTGTCTAGCCATATTCGATGACATATTAAACTATGTCAGTTGAACGATTCGAACGTACGATAGAATCATTCATCTTACTATGAAACAGTTGAACGAATTGAATTTGAAATTGGCCCGGTCGTCTAACGGTACAGGACCCCTGATTTTCAGTCAGGTTTATGAGGGTTCGAATCCCTTCCGGGTCGCCAAATATGTCATCGTGCTGGAACTGGTATACAGGACACGTTGAGAGCGTGTTGCGAAATTAAGTAGCATGTGGGTTCGACCCCCACCGATGGCACAAATTCTGTTCCGAAGCATAGATAATTCTATGATCAGGAAATTCAAGAATTTCATCATTGCATCGATGGTAACAGTTTCAATGCTCCTTTGGCCGTCTCGGGCATTCTCGGGCCCTGAGAGAGGGACCTTAATTGATGTGAGGGTGTTACAGGGTTCTCAAATAATCAAATATTCTGATGTCAACGTGAGACCGGATCAGCCGGTACAATTCTGGGTTTCTAGTTCGGATGATATCCTGTGCGTCCTTTCATACAAGGATGATCTTGGCAAGGAATGGGTTTTCGACCATCGCTCCGGTAAGGTATGCAACATGCAGATCGTTCCAAAACGTTCCCAATTAAGCCTGTCGGTGACGAACTTGACGAACGTCGAGGAAAAAATTGTGACCGTCATTCAATGACAAATATCCCCGTAGCATCAATGGACTAGAGTGCCTCGCTACGAACGAGGAGGTTGCAGGTTCGAATCCTGCCGGGGATGCCGAATTTAGTAACCTTTGTCAGGAGGCGTCAATAATCTAAAGCGGGTGTAAAACACTGCGCTGTTAATGAATACGGGTTCGAGTCCGTAGGTGAAAAATTCATAATGCACTCGTGGTGGAATTGGTAGACACGCCGGGTTTAGGTTCCGGTGCTGCAAAGCGTGGGGGTTCGAGTCCCTCCGAGTGTACAAGAGTCAGGCTGGTTAAGCCGAACGGTGAGGCAGGTCTTTCATACGGACTGCGACGATGGGTTCGAATCCCTCAACCAGCACAAATCATGCCCCGGTATCGGACGGGTCTTCTAAGCCTGAGCACCGTAGTTGGATCGACGGGGGTTCGAATCCCTCCCGGGGTGCCAACGAGTCGTTATGCAAACAAAGATCTGTTCATTCGATGGTGAATTTTCGTTTCTTTCGAATTTTTTTGAATCATCGATCAGGGTCGATGGTGAAAAATATCCCACAGTTGAACACGCGTACCAGGCATCAAAAACGTTCGATCCTTGGCAACGAAGGTTGATAAGGGAAGCGCCCACACCGGGAAAGGCAAAACGTCTTGGAAAAACAGTCAAGAAAAGGGACGATTGGGATGACATAAGGATCGGTGTCATGGAGTCTTTGCTACGTGACAAATTCTCAAGCCCATTTTTAGCGCAAATGCTCATTGCAACCGATGACGCTACATTGATCGAAGGAAATACATGGGGTGATACATTTTGGGGCGTTTGTGGTGGAACAGGTGAGAATATGCTTGGAAAACTTTTGATGCAAATTCGAAGTGATCTGATCGTTGATCAGGCGTCAAACGATGAATAAGGTGTTGGCATGTGGACATGCGTGGCCTTATTGACATTATTGGGTGCCTTAAGCATTGAACCAAATCGAAAATCGACCGATCAAAGTGTTTGTCAAACGATCCACGATCGTGATGATAGAAATTTTTGTCGTGCAGTTGTAACTGGTAATAAAACTTGGTGTGAATTCATTCAGGATAAACGAACAAAGGAACTTTGCAGGGTAAAATCAAGATGAGTAATGCACAGCGACCGCAGTTGAATTTTTCGGGTTCCGCAAGAATTATTTTCATGTATGACATTGTCAAAAATGATTTTGAGGCGGCAATGCGTGATCTCGACCTGGTTATGATCACATCGATCAAGTCGATGAAGTTTGTTACAACGGATGCTGTTGTCAAGTTTATCAACGACCTTGACAAAGGTCGGCAAATCGTTGAAGCAGCGATAATTCAGAAACGTGATGTAGAGTTATTCGTTGATGTACGTGGTTCTGCACCTTTAGCTCAGTGGATTTAGAGCGACCGCCTTCGAAGCGGTTGGTCGGGGGTTCGAGTCCTTCAAGGTGCGCAATGAAATTATTCATTTTCATGTCAACCTTGATTCTTTCCTCATGCTACGGAGCGTGGGATATACCGGCGACGCCGCTTCATGATGAATGCTCGAACACAACATCAGTTGGTTACATTTACGTATATCCATGTAAGATGAACGGAAATATTCAAAAATGAACGTGAAGCAGGTGATCGTGGTCCGTAAGGATTTAAACATGAGGAAGGGAAAAATCGCCGCGCAGGTTGCACACGCAGCGATGAAATTCATCTTTGATGGAAATGTTGCGTCAAAATTGGATGAAATTTACGTAAAGCTATCGAAGGCTGAGACGAAGTGGGCTCGAGAAGGTTTCACAAAGATCGTTGTTTCCGTTGATTCCGAACAGGAGCTCTTGGACCTTTGCGAATCAGCACGAAGGAACAAGGTTGCATCGTACAAAATTATCGATTCAGGTCGAACTGAGTTCGATAACGTTCCTACATTGACATGCGCCTCGTTCGGCCCAGATGATGAAAATCTCTTGGACAAGGTAACCGGGCATTTAAAGTTACTTTAATTGTGCAAAATTTACGTACGTATGGTATTTCATGATCATGAAGTACGTAATTCTACTCACCGGTCTCTTCATGATTGGTTGCAATGATGAAAGATTCGTGGATGAATCATACGATCAGCAGGAAACATTTGAAGCGCAGGATCCGCCGAGCTTCGATGATCATGATGAAGTTCTTCATGAATCATGCGTGATGACACAAACGCTTGGTGAAGGTGATCTTGTAATTCAGGTTCCTGTTCCTTGTGAACCTGGCCTCATCGATAGGGGTCGACCTTCGGAGAATCCTATCGATGACCATGATGAAATCATCAACGATCAGAAAGAATTTACGTTTGACACTTGAATGGAACAGTGCGCGAGAAGGCTTAAGCGACAAGTTTGCTAAACTTGAGGGTGTAAAAGCTCCGTGAGTTCGAATCTCACCTGTTCCGCTAAGATCATGCATTATCCATCGTGTAAAAACGATGTATACTTAGAGGTAATTATTGGAAGGTTTGGGCATTGGAAGGCCCACCGGTCTTGAAAACCGACGTAGGTGATGAGCCTACTGCAAGTTCGACTCTTGCACCTTCCGCCGATATTACGTGGCTGAGTGGATTAAGGCGGCCCGCAAGGGGCGAGGGGCATTGCCCCTCCACGGTGTTCGAATCCCGTCGTAATATCGATCTTGAAAAGTATGTGTTACTTTTGCACAAAAGATGATATATTTAAGGTTGTTGATCATCGATCTCTCGACGTAAGACGAAAGCGAGCGCTTGAGTTGAAGGCACTCCTAGCGAACGTCAAGGAAGGTGAAACCTGTCAAACTGGTAACACGATCGTTGAAAGAATCAAAGAGGAACAGTACGAACTTTCAAAAAATTTGTGATGAATAAGATAATTTTCAATATCCAAATTTTGGATGTTAAAATGCAATTGTAATTCAGTGGTAGAATGTCGCGTTGCCAACGCGAATGTCGAGGGTTCGAACCCCTCCGATTGCTCAGATAAAATTCATGTATCATTACGTGTATAAGATCAAAAATCTTGTGAATGGTAAAATTTACGTTGGGAAACATTCAACTAACGATCTTGACGATGGTTACATGGGTAGTGGAAAACTCATAGCGAAGGCTATCGCTAAGCACGGAATCGAAAATTTTCAAAAAGAAATCATTAAAATGTTTTCCTCCTCTGAGGAGGCTTTTGAATTTGAACATAATTTCGTTAATGAAGAGTTCATTATCAGAACTGACACCTATAACTTGATTGTCGGTGGTGATGGATTTTTTGCGATCAATTCAAATGAGAATCTTCGTAAAGCGAAAAATAGAAAAGCTGCGTTAGCAATGAACATTATAACTTGGGCTGATCCTGAGTTTAGAAAACGAAAGAGTGCTGCATTAATTGCACAAACGAAAAAGTTATTTGCTGAAGGAAAGTTAGTCGCTCCAGACTGGACAGGAAAATTTCATTCTGAAGAATCAAAAGTGAAAATTGGTTTAGCGAATTCATTGCATCAACGTGGTGAAAAGAATTCGCAATTTGGAACCATTTGGATTACAAATGATGTTGAAAAATGTTCAAAACGAATCAATAAAAATGAAATAGATGATTACGTTAAGTTAGGTTGGCGCCGCGGACGGAAAATGAAGTGGTAGTTTAATCATGCGAGATTGGCATATTGGTTGTGCCTCGCCCTTCCAAGGCGATCAACGCAGTTCGATTCTGCGATCTCGCTCCACGTTTGGAAAGATGACCGAGGGGTTTATGGTATCTGTCTCGAAAACAGAAGGGTGTAAAAGCTCCGCGGGTTCGAATCCCGCTCTTTCCTCCATGCCATCATGGTGAAATTGGTATACACGCTGCACTCAAAATGCGGTACGAAAGTTTGTGGGTTCGAGTCCCTCTGATGGCACCGATGACGTTTGAAGTAGAGGATCAAAAACGACTTGTGGTTCACTTTAAGAAGGAACCATTCGATGTTTACATCGGTAGGGGTTCCTATTGGGGAAATCCTTTCTCCGAAAAAAGTGGAACAAAGGCGATCGTAAAGGTTGATTCTAGGGAAGAAGCGATCGCTATGTACCGTGAATGGTTGTTGACGCAACCTGACATGCTAGCTCGAGCCCGGCAAGAATTGAAAGGTAAGATCCTTGGGTGTTGGTGCTATCCAAAACCATGTCATGGAGATGTTCTCGTAGAATTGGTGAATGTGTAAAAAGAACGTAGATTTGCTTAATGTAATAATGGGACATTAACTCAATTGGTCAGAGTAGCGGGCTCATAACTCGTTTGTTGAAGGTTCGAGTCCTTCATGTCCTACAAAATTTTGCATTTGTGATAAAATGCTCCATCAATTGATCAACATTCCACGCGACGAACATTTTTATGTTGCTTGTTCTGGAGGCGTTGATAGCATGGCTATTGCTTCGTTCTACAAATTAGGGAACAAGAAATTTACGTTGGCGTATTTCAATCATGGAACGCAGCAAGCAAATTCCATGGAAAAACACGTTCTAGAATGGGGCATGAAAAATGATGTTCCCGTTGTTGTGGGTACGATCAATGATGCGAGAACCCTTGGAAAGGGACATTCACCCGAGGAATATTTTAGAACCTGCAGGTACGAATGGTTCGATAAATTGCCCGTGAGTAGTATCGTCACCTGTCATCATTTGAACGATGTTGCGGAAACGTGGATTTTTTCCAACTTGCATGGTGAAGCAAAATTAATTGCCTCCCGGCGTGGACGTTTTTTGCGACCCTTCTTGACGACTCCGAAGGAAAATCTCACCGAGTGGTGTCTAAGGCACGGTGTTGATTGGGTCGAGGATCGATCAAATGACGACCTGAACATCCCTAGGAACTTGATTCGTCACGTGATCCTGCCTCAGTCGTTGAAAATCAATCCAGGCCTGTTGAAGGTTTTGAGGAAAAAATTGTTAGCACGGGAGAAAAACATCAATGGCAACGGATGATGATATTTTTAAGGAGCTCGTCGCGGTCATCGCTGCTCAGGACAAGGTGTTAACGTCGCAACAACGGTACATTGAATTGATCGCCATGCATGTGGCGGTGATTTCAAAGTTGCTTCATCGTGTTGTTAACAAGTGTACGTTCCCCGCCTGCGACAATCCGGCAACGGTTTCAATCGAGAGAGTTTCAACAAACGTTTGTGATCATCATGCTGCCGTTTATGTTCACGGCAACGTTTGCACCGAGAGCGATGTTATCGATCATCCCGATGCAAAGGAAATTCGGATTCTTGATGATTTTCTCAACACGCTTGATGCGTCAAAAGAACCCACCATGCAGTGAATATTCATCATTCAAGATGATATGATCAGCATCATGGAACCGTTAGTTGTTTCCTTCCTCAGGAATCGTAGTTTTGATGATCTCGAGGCCGATCATGGTGTTTGCGCTCGATTGTCGAAGTGCGGGCGAAAGGTTTCGCTTAACTATGATCAACTTCTCGTGAAGAACGGCGATCCTGTCGCTGAACAGTGCAGGGGTCTGATCGTTCTTCTCGATGAAGTCATCGATCCGTCCACCTCTTGGAAAGCTAAGTCGCCAGGTAACGTTACGGTCATCGCATGGCCAATGAATCGATTTTACAACTTTGGTGATCATTCGGGTGCGAATGTTGATTGGTCCGATAAGAACTTAAGGGTGTACGAAAAACTCGATGGCACGATGATCGTTCTTTATTGGGATCCGTCTTCTTCGCGGTGGTGCGTCGCCACGAGGGGCGTCCCCGACGCCGATGTTCCGATCTCAAGCAACGATCTTGAACTTCAGACGATGACGTTCTCCGAACTGTTCTTCAGGGCCCTACGTGAAACACGTGAAGCGGAACAGGATCGTCCATTGGGATGGGAACCAGACGGTTTCGATGAAATTGTTCACCTGAACAAGGATCTTACGTACGTTTTCGAATTAACATCGCAGTACAACAAGGTCGTTGTTCATTACGAAGCTCCTCGGGTTACGTTGCTGGCCGCGCGTCACACGACCTCGGGCCATGAAATTTCCATCGAAGAACTTCGCATTCAACACGTTCAACGACCTGTATCCTGGCAGCTCAATGAACCGTCAGCCATCTTTGCGTTCGTTGACTCCGCTGATCCTTCGAAGCTCGAAGGTTGCGTTGTGATCGATTCAAAGTTCAATCGCTTGAAGATCAAGAATAAGGCATGGGTTCTCGCTTCACGTACGAAGGATCGAATCATGTGCTCAAGGCGAGCGATCATCGAATCGATCATTGCAGGTACGATCGATGACGTAATTCCACTTTTGAGCGACGAAATTGCATCGAAGGTTTGCGACCTTCGTGGAAAGGTTGCATCATTGTTCAGGATCGTTGATTCGACGTTCCATGAATTCCATGCACATGCTGGCAATGATCGTAAAGCATTTGCTCAGCTCGTGAAGTGTTCCGATCTTCGATGGAAGCAACCTTTCTTCCAACTGTACGACGGCCGAGCTGATTCGACGTCCGAGTGGGCTGAGAAGGCGGTAAAAGGCGGAACGATGACATCCAGTACCCTCGAGAATATTCTACGAGCCGTGGATAATTAAAACCTTACCTCACGGTTCAATTATTCTCGTTGTCAGGATGGGCTTAATACGTATTACAAGCGAGGTCTAAATTGATTATTGTCGTTGATCTTTGTGGTGATTCGGGTACGCTCGTTGATGTGCACGTTGATGAACAAGTCGATTAGGATGATTGTCAAAAATTTGACGAAATCAACATTCCAGAACCTGAATTGCAGCTCGTTCTGAACGATTGATTTTTTATCATTGTGTTGAGTAGTACGTGGAGATGATCGTGATGTCCGTCGGATCACCTCCACCACCTGGATACGCCGTGTTTACGGAATTCCCTGTCCAATAAACGAAGCTATTCAGGCTGCTTTTCCAACCTCTGAAAACGTAGGTTGCAACGTTGATGTACGTTGTGACCGTTGTCGTTTCCTGTGGAACTCGATTTACAGCAGGAATTGCAACGATTGTTGAACTATTTATCGTTACTGATCCTGCCTGATCATTTGAGTTATAATCAGCCATTGTCAGAATGCTGGCGTCGATGAGCCATCCCAAGGTAGTCGAATATCGTTCACGCTCCACCAATCATTTGCCGTTGAAACGGTGAATCTATCGCCGAGAGCGCGCACCTTACCATTCCAACGAACCATTGTTGAGATTCCCTTCCAACCCGTTGGTGCTGTCGCGCTAGATCTTCTACAATAGATAAGTGGAAAACCTTCATCCTTTATCGAGAATGGATTTGTTCCGACGCCGCCGGTGCCGACGTCAGGAAAATATGTAAAACCAGCGCCGCTGGTCACCATCGCGGCGGCGACAGCAACGTAGGATGAGCTTAGAAAGCCTAATATCCCATTGGTAGTTCCAGCAGTTGCTGATTCGGTGTAAAGATTTGTGTACACGGCCGTTGTTTGATACAATCTTATGAACGAATATGCGTCAGTATCCAATGAGTCATTTCCAATCACCGGATCCATCACAAATACGCCGTTAACTGTTCCGGCAGGTGTGTACGCTACGTGATACGATCCGTATGGGCTAGCGTTGTTGGCGCAATATTGCCCCCGGTACGTATTGTCAGTTGTGAACCATTGGACAAATGATGGGGCGGCATCAGAACCTCCTCCTACAATGAGCGTTTCATCGGTCGCGGACGGAGTCTGTGTTGCCGACGGAGATCCACCTGTGAATTTTGCCGATTGTGAGTATTTTACCCTCCATTGAAGATTGCTCGCGGTCGATCTCTGAATCGTAAATTCTCTCGTTCCAGCAGGATCCTGCAATCTTACCCAGGCTGAGTTGTTAGCTAAACCACCAGCACCCGAAGCACCTGATGTTACCTGAGCAGCGGCCCGTGTCGTTCCATCTGATGAATCCTGCTGTGTCCATCCAGCTGTTTTCAAAACAGATATGTAATTCCACATGTGAACGGCACCCGTTGCCGGTAGTTGATTTACTGTGAATACGTATGCCATGTTATTTTCCTTATGTTATGTATGGTGAATAAACAATATCAAGCCTGGCGTTCCTACACGCTACTGTGCTTGCCGTAGATCCTGAGACCGTTCGCCACAATCTTGCCTCGATTATTCCAGACCCGGTCACAGCATTAAATACTGATGTCAAGTTTACAGAAACCTGCGTCATCGTTGGGTTAGAAGATGACATCGTTGAATTTGTGATAATCGCGGGCGGATATGCAAAGATTCCGTTCACATCGTAAAGATCAACGGCGGCGGACATGTTTAATTCCGTTGTCGTTGTATCGAGAATTGCACGCCAATTATACGATATTGGCACGCCAATTGCAGTTACGGTCTGAGGTGAGAAATAAATTGCACCCAATGATGTTTTGTTTAAGACGTGTGAGGTATTTGATGTGACCGCACCTGCAAGGAAAGGACTCGTGAAGATCGCTGCCTGACCTGATGTAGATTCTATCACTAACCTCGCGCTTCTGCACGTTACGCTGCTTGTCAACGATCCTGAAACAGTTCGCCAAAGACGAGCTTCGAAAATTCCAGATCCGGTGATGTTCGAAAACGTTGTCGTTAGATCAACTTCGACCTGAGCCATCGTTTGATTCGATGAAGAAATTGCAGAATTTGCTACGATCGCCGGTGGGTAAGCGACGGCACCATTAACATCGTACAAATCAACTGAAGCCGACATGTTCGGTTCAGTACTCATAACGTCAAGGATAGCTCTCCAATAAATTCGTTTAATGCTGCCCGTAATTGCGCTGTACACGCTTGGGTTGTAATAAAATGCGCCGATCGAAAGTTTATCAGAAGCGTGTGCAGTGTTTGTTGTTTGCTTTCCAGCTAAGGCATAAAATTCATATACGGGTGACACAGATGCTGTCACCGCCGATATAACGACTTGACCGTTTGATTGAGAGGCAATCGTGATATTACCGCCTGCAACTAGATACGATCCTCCAGAACTTAATTGTTGTAATGAACCTGATAAACCGCCCGTTGCAACGACAGGACCTGTGAATCTCGTTCCCGAAACGGTTGCAACGATATTATCGTTGATGCTCAACGTTGCGGCGGCTCCTGCACCCGCGTCGCTTAGCAGTATACCTGTGCCGGCGGTGAGTACCCTTTCATTTGGTAACGATCCGGTTGCACCCATCGTTACGTACGACGCAGAGACGTCAGTACCTGATTGTGATGATATTACAACTGTAGATCCCGCACCATTATCGGTTATCGAAATTCCCGAACCGGCCGTTAATACCCTTTCGTTCGTTAACGTTGCATCGGTGCTTAACGTTACGTATGTTGCAGTCGTCGGAGCTCCTCCACCCCCACCTCCGGATGAAATTTTTTGCCAGCTCGACCCTCCCCAATACAGAATGATAGATTCATATGCTGTTGAAAATGTCGTTGACGTTAAGCCATCGATCAGAATTCCAGAAATCGATGATTGAATTGTCATCGTGGTGACGGCCGCATTTCCATCAACATCTTTTATGATGTGCAATTCACCAATTTTTGACGCCCTGGGCAATCTAATCGTTGCGGTTGAAGGGGATGTTGAGTCAACGGTTACGTTCGTGATCGTTACGTTCGATGAGACATCGACGATGGCAGTGTTATCACGATTGAGTTCAAGCGTCTCGAGTGCGACGGCTAATCGTCCTTTAAGGAGGAGTTCCGCTGGAATCCCTGTCGTACCTATTTGCGTATCAACGGGGATTGCAATTCGTTTCGTTTTGTTAGTGTTGTTATCCTTGACAACAATGAACAACGATTTTTCAGCACTTCCCTTGATCATTAATTCACCCGATCACAATGACGCCTGTGAGTCGAACGTAATTATGCTAGAATTCAACGTATCGATATTAATGTCGTTTCTATTTCTTGCAATGCCATCAAAGTATGGAAGTGATGACGTTGCCTCAAAACTAAGATTTGATGACCAGGTATTTTCTGGATTTGTTACCTTTCCGTCAAAATCGATAAACTTTGCAATCACAACTGATGATCCAACACCTTCTTTTACCTGATCTTTCGTTGTAGAGTCGGGCGTTAAATAAAATTTCGATATTTGTCTTTGCTCCAACATGTCACGTATTTGACCGTATCGATTTGTTCTGAAGTATGATTTACTGTACGTTGGTAATCCGCTCAAAATTCCGTACTTCCAACCACGTGATATCGGCCCATGAACAAATCTGAATACCGTATCAGCACTCTGATATGCGGTTGCATACGATCTGACATTTGGAAAATTATTCGCGCCTAACGTTATTCCAGATGAATCAAGTGATGCCGGGCTATATGTTTTATGATCACCGAATCCGAATAAAACCTTTGAAACATCGACAGTTGACATTGATCCTGTTGTTGAATTGATTCTATCTGAATACAGATCGAGAACGCCTTCAATTGTTGAATCGCTGTCAATGTCATAATGTGAAAATATTCCGACGATCAACCCATCAACTTTTCTTGTCGGTATGTAACTTCCAGAATTAAGCGCTATGTCGGCCTTTAGTTTTGCGTTGTATGAATTTTTGATATCTTTTTGCCTGTTTGCAGATGCGTAATGTGGTTCAAATGGAAATGCATTTTGCCAACGTGAATTGCACGTTGCATTAAACGTATCATCCGTTAGTTTCAAATTTAAGTAAATAACACCAAATGATCCCGTGCTTCCGAACGATCCGATACTCCAAGGGATATTTGCGTAATTTACTGGTATGCTGATGTATTTTTGATCGGCTGCTAACACTTCGCTGATCGATGGCGGCATTGAATCCCAATAACGTTCGATTGAATCAACATATTGAGATATTCCCAACATTCCTGATCGTTCCCACCATGGTTGTGAATTGTACGAAACGCCATCTGAGCCCGACGATGGAGATCCGTACGATCTTGCGTTATTTTTGCTAAATGCGCGTTTTCTGTTATCTGATACGACGATTGTCTTTGTTCCACTTGAATTATCAATGAGAAACATCGAACCAGTCATGTACGCATCAAAGATGCTACCGGAAAGTTCTGTTCCATAGAAACTCTCAATTTGATCAAAAATAGGATCATCACCAATGACCTCATGAATTGAATTTGTTACGGTACGTTGTTCAAGCGTATCATGTTTTTCAACGCCTGCAACCAGCGTGCTGCCATACATCGTTAAATTAATTGCGCCCGTTAAAAGTGAAACATCGTGCGAAATTGTTCCTGATGGAAGTCCGGATGAATATGAAAAAGGTCTTGTTTTTGATATTGCAACGATCAATTTATCGCCAGGTAGCAACATGTACGGCGACTGTGCAAATGACAGCAACGGAATGGCTGCTTCTAATTTTGCATATTCAGATGTGATGATTGCTGTTTCATATGAACTTGGCATTACGCCACCTGATATGAACGTTGCGTAATTTAATGCGTTTAACGTACCATTTGCGCCTGAGACATAAAACGGGTTCTTCACCCGATTCAATGTTGTTGCGTTTAAAGTTGTGAATTCATTTCCAAAAACACTTCTTGGTGATTGAACAAATCCTGATTTTGATCTTCCAAAATTACTCACCTGAGCAATTCTCGTGCAAATTAGTCCGGTGCCACCGGCACCACCAGCCCCAATTGTTCCGCTATCAAAGGTGACGTATTCAGAATTTAATATGTCATAAATTCCAGACGTTGTTGATGGTGATGTCGTTGTTGTAGGCGTCAACATCTCTAACCACGCAATGATGCCATTTGAAACTTGAGCTTCGCATCTTACAGTAACTGAACCAGTCATGTAATATCCAACTGTCGAACTTGACATAGGCATGACAATGGCACCTGGTTTAGCACCGTGACCTATGAATCCATTTGTTGAGAATTGTGAAGCGCTTCTGCCTGAAACATCCACGTAGTTTCTTAATTTTACTGGATCGCCTACATCAAATGCATGTGTAATAGTTCCCGTTAATATAAGATCTCTTATCGTTCCTTCGCTGGTAACAGTTTGTCTGAACAACGATACGGTCAATCCTGGGCCTAAAAATTCAAACGTTGAATATTGCCAACCCGTAGAACCGTTGTCAACGATCGGTGTAAATGCTGTCGTATTGTCCTGGAACCAACCATCTCCGAACGCAATTGGTATCTCAAATATTGCTTTTTCAATTATGAATGGTTGTTGAATATCAACTGTTACTAATTCGTCATTAGATGCAAAATATTGTTGATTTACTGTTACACTTTTTGAAAAAAACGTATTAAGTGCTAGGTTAACATTTGTTGTGGTCGCGTTCGCACCAATTAGCTGATCGCTAGAATTTGTTCTAACGCTGGGAGAAGTTCTCGCCTTAGACCCTGATGAAATGAAATTTCCAATCGGCCCGAATGCCTTGCTATCTTCAGCGATATTGTAATTTATTTCGCTGACACCAGGCAAGAACGAAATATCACCATTCGTATTATTGCTGGGAATTGCATCATTGTCATCCAGCAGATACGTGCTATTTAATGGTACACCCCACGAACCAGATCTTTGGTTGTAGTAATAAATTGCTGACGCTGTTGGCATCATTCGGCAATTTACGTTAATAGGAAAAGATAGTTTTAGTTTTGTTTTTGACTTAAGAGGTTGCTTTAAATTCAATCCAAACTGTGTTATGCTGGATCCAGAAATAAAAAAATCGTCGGATACGTTTGCGGGATCATTTTCATATAATGATGATTCGTTAAATGCCGTTTTTTCATTCATCGGCTCATTTGAATGAATGAACGAATCATCAATTGTGCCATAGGGCGTTGTGCCAACGAATAACGTGTCTTCATTAAATAAATCATGAATTTCAGACGCTAATGTTCCAGGCTCTCCGTAAAATCTATGAAGATTTGTTGGGTAGTTAACGTTGTTCATCGAACCAGTTGTTGTAAACAACAATGTTTTTCGATCATCAAATGTTAATTTGTTACGATTGCGCCTATTTGCACCGATCTTATTCCTATCTGCAAATGTTTGTCGTTTATCACGTAAACGTAGTTCATTACGAGGCAGTACTTTTTTTCTATTGACCGGTGGTGCAAAAATATATGAACAACCTACGTTGTTAAGCGCTGGCCAATGCAAACTTGATGATAACGTAACATTATAGTACGTTGAAAATGGGCCTAACGTATCTACGTACGAAGATGTGTAAATAGCACCGCCTAATGCATACTGTTGCCTATCATTATCGTGCTGACCAAGGCCATATGAAAAATCACGGAAACGTGTAGCACCTTTGATAACCCCAATCGTCGAACCTATGGTCGCAACTGAGCTATCCTGTGATGTATTTCGTTTGATGTTTAGGGGATCTCTTGCCCCATAATTGAACTCAATTCTTCCATTTTCATTTAAAACGACCTCGTAACGAAGATGTTTGTCATCCACAAACGTTGAAAGAAACGTATTCCATCGAACCACTAACCTACGTCCGTATTTGCCTTTATCGTAAGCGTATCGAACAGCGTATTCATTTTCATTTACCTTGTAATACGATGGTTCTAAGCCGCTTGAAATTCGTTCTTTTTTCTTGCTTGGTATCGTTGATGCACTGGTACCGGTGCCGGTGATGAACGTATTTGACGCGATTGCTATTTGACTATTACAATACCAAGGTGCTAAAACAACGTGACTTCCGGTGAACGTTGTTCTTAATCTTGCTGGTGTCGCAACTGAAGGTGAGATATTCGATGATGTAAATGTTCCCAACGACGGATCGACAAGCGCCATCCAACCATTCGTTGCAACAACGAATTTTTTATATGTTATTTGATCAAATTCAAACTCAAATCCAATATCAAGGATGTCAGAAATTGCGCCTGTGTGGTAACTGATTCCTGGCGACATGGGAGCAGTTTCTAATGACGCAGGACCAGCTGGAAAGAATGCCTTCGGAGGAGTATTTGACAGACCTGAATCTTCGGAAAGAACACGAGTTAGCGTGTAGTCCTCAAAAATTTTCGTTGGTTGCGCTCGTAATTCTTTTGATGTTCCGAACATTAGTAAGTCATCCCTCCAAACGCAATTGAATCGGTTCCAATCTTACCAGTTGTATCAAACGTCCAGCCGCAGGTAGCACTTCGTTGCGAGGAATTCAAGTAATTTTCAGTTGAACCTGTCATCATGCTTAATGCGGCAATCATGTTGGAATCATAAACAGTTGACGATGTTGTGTTGCACAACAATCTTTGATCAGAAAATGGTGTGATTAAAACTCTTTCAACGTAGATCAACGTGTCGGCAGGAATTGAATTATTCACGAGATCGATTTCATCAACATGAGAAATTCCACCATATGTTGTGGAATTTTCATAAATTGTGACAACGTTATCGGTTGAATTCGTTCTATCTGTATTTCCATTTCCAAATTCACCTTTTAAACCGAGTGGATCAAAAACAATGTCGATATTTTTATATGCCGACCTGGAACGAATCGTGAATGGTTCGGCTACACCGTCAACTACGTAATTTACCGGTATGTTTGTTGAGGTTGTGACCGTTGGAATGTTTAACGTTCCCGTTAATTGAGGTAAACTTAAGTCATATACATTTGGATACTTTTTAAGTTCAAATTTACTGATATCATCAAATTGTGTCGTGTCGCGGAATGAACTTCCTTGTCCAAACGTTGATCGATGCAACCGATGCATCGGTTCACCAGAATGAATTTTAAACATTCCAGCATCAAAGTGGGTGATGTTCGTTATTTCAACGCCTTGTCTGTATGCATCAATTTCACTTGTTGATATTGACGACGTATTGACCAGCGTCGGGTTTTCTATAATTTCACGCGACGGACCCTCGTCGAAGAACGTAGTTTCAACCTTATTTCTGAAGAAATCATTAATGAACATATCAATACTTACGTGCTGTTCCGGTGATCAATTGTAAGTAGATAGTATCCTTCAATGATGGACGATTGTTTTCTCTAACATACGTTTCAACAAATTGATACTGTAATTTGTGTCTTTCAAGCATATGAGATTCAATCGTAAAATGAGTTCCTCTGAACTTTGTTTTTCTTGGTACCAATTGTTCAATGAATGTTCCTATTGACATATCGAACCAACGATAAAATTCAAAAAATGCCTTGAAATTAAGTTTTTCCTTGATTCTGTTAAAGTAAAGATCCCTTAACACTTCTAAGTCAGGGTAATCAGCTGAGAATAATAGTTCAGGTGAACCTAGGGAGTTATTCATGCTATCGAGCGTTGAAAACATTGTTATGATGTCTCTGTTTAATGCATCAACCAGCGAAAAATCAATAGAAAATCTTGCATCATCCGTTGGTTCTTCGCTCTTTACAAGTTCATACACAGGCGCCGCAGAAGCATGTGGCGTTGAATCAATCAATGATTGTTTGTTGAAACTTCTTATTCTAATTTTTTCGTTTGTCGACGCTTCATCAAAGTATGGTGAAATGTAGCTGTAGTCAAAAATCTCAGGTTTAATTGATTTATCGTCGATGGTAAATCCACTACCGGAAAAATGAAAACCATTCTCACTTAAATCTATGAAGGTTAAGCTGCCATCTGTGCTTGCTGAGAGCTCTGTTTGCTTGACAAATGTTTCAAGTCTCAATCTCTCGAATGATCCTGTTTTGCTTGTTACGTAGTTGTAATTTGTGCTAGGTTCACTAACACCAGCAGAGCGATAATTTAGAACGTGCTCCTTCCATTCATCTTCTGACAGAGCTTTTGACCAAAATCGTAAATTCGAGACGCTTCCATTGAAATCAGTCACCCTTGATTCTGTTGAAATCGTTGAATCATTCAAATAATAACTTCCCGTTGAAATTGTTTGATTTTGTCCTACGACTAAAAATGATCCCGATGAACTTAATGTTGATTTCTTTCTGAATGCGTTATCCTCACCTGATGGACACTCATTAAAAAATGATGATGTCGAAATGTAATTTTCTAATTCACCGGCTGTTTGATTGCTAACACGCAAAAAATACGATGATGAAATTATTGAATCTATGGAATCATTCCTCTCACAACCGAATGATACGCTCCATTTTTGTGAATCAAAAAATGCTCCGTCAGGTAAACTCATTGTCATAAACAACGTAGGTGATGAAGCAGTCGTACCTGGGCGGCAATACAACATTAATTTTGGATCGATCGATGATGAAACGATAAGGAGATTTGCAACCAGTCCAAATGAACTTGATAATGTTCCTGTGACGCACAACCTAACCAAACTTTGTGTAGCACTCGTCATGAGCGATCGTTGAATTGGGTTGTATTTGTACGTTGCTTCTAACGACCACGATCCTGACGTTAACAGACCGTCATCAACATTGTTTGAAATTCCGTGCGGCGGAAATAATGTTTGCTGTGTGAAAGTACCAGCTTGTGTTGGATAGCCAACCTCGATACGTGAAGCTGACAGGAATGGTGAGACAGCTAACGATGATGTTATGAATTCTACCATTGAGCCGATATCACGTTTAGATTCACGTGAGTTATCGAGTTGTTTAACGGTTGGTCCTCCAAATTCTCTTATTCTTAGACTGTTGTCTGGGTCGATACCAACAGCTCTGAGAAATGACTTGATACTGTGCTGCGTTCCCTTTGATCTGATTACGTCTGGTATATTGATCAGAACTCGTCTTAGAATTTCGTTCTGAACGTATTTCAATGAATGTTCATTTGTGCTGATTTCCTTATCAACATTTTCTGCCAACGAATACTGTTCGACCGTTGAATCGTTAAACATCGGTGGAAGATTAAATCCATAATGCTTAACAAGATCATGCAAGAAATTATCAGGTGCACTATCGTATCGATCGTACGTAACGGTTCGTAGCGTGCTGAATGAATCAGCATATAATTTCATCTCATCAAAAAATTTCGCCCAAATGTACAACAACGATAGTACGACCTGAACATCACCTAGTTGACCTTCACCAGGAATTCCTTCACCACCGTATGCATTTCCACCGTCACCGCCCGGTTCAGAAAATCCATCAAAAAGAGCACCATCAAGAAGATAGTGTTGAGGAACCAACCTTGTTATGAGGTTCATATTTGCGGCATCGTACACAGTTGCTGATGCCAATAGTTCGACGTTCAAATCGATAACATCTAGATATCCCGGGAATAGAACTGGTACGGTTTCATCCTTTTCATAAATCATTAACGATGATTCATCCAAGGCTGCATCCTGTCTAAGGCTAGAAGTTATTGAACCTGTTGCATCCAAACCAGCGTACGTTAGAAAATTTGTTATCGTTGAATGAAGCGAATTTCCTGAACTATCGATCACTATCGCATTGACCTGTTCGTTAGCATTTGATGATAAACGCTCAGGTTCATTAAATTTGTAATAAAGCTTTAATTCATCCGTAGAATAGATGCTTTTTGCGGCATATTGCAGTTGCTGTTCAACAGTACGAGTTTCATGAAAAACCCTAAACTCATCGATGCTAGCGGAGAGCGTTTGAGTTGGTGTTCTTGTTGTAGCACCTAAAACAATTGTCGTTCCACTTCCTATCAGGAAATTTGTTCCATTGATTCCAAGATCCCCAAAGACTGTCTTATTTGTTGAGGTTGCAATTCTTACGGAATTTTTGAAAAATTCAAGATAATGAACCCCTTCGTCCTTGTTTAATGTCAAGCACACATGATTAAAAGAGCCCTTTGAAAGAGGCGCTTCAACAAACAAATTTGAAGAACCAGAAACAACACTAAAAACCGAATCTATGGATGACGTTGATGATGTAGGAAGCAGATGGAATGCGAATCCATTGAGCGTTCCAGATAACATTTGGAAAACTGTTTGTGTTCCAAGCGTTTGTTCTGCTGGCACGTAAATTTGAAATTCGACGCTTAACGATAGATCTTGAGGATTCAATATCGATTCACCTGTTTTATTTTTTGATAATTCAGGGTACAATGATCCTGCGATATCTTTTACAACGATATAGCTACCGTACGAAGGTCCAGTTTCAGAGAGAGCACTTCCGGTAAAATGTAGTTGACCATGATATTTTGGAAATTGATCAAATATCCAACGTTCATAACCAGTCAAATTATCGAAGTAAAGTTCGACTTCTTCCTGCGTTCCATCGAACGGAAATCCATTGATTACATTTTCAAAAGCAATGTTTACCTTTGCTTCTGCGGACATAAAAAATGTGTGATTTTCAAATTTTGACCAATCAACATTCAACTGCTGTGTTGATTTAAGCGGTGCATTTGAAACATCATATTTGAATGACGATGTGCTTAAAATGTTTGAATTTTTTACGTCACTGAACGTCAGTTGAACAGGTCTATTACCTTCAAGAGCCGATCGTAAAAACGAAGGTATGTACGGTGAAGGTTTGCCTATTGTCATATGATATTCCGAATGATTACTGCAGATCAGTTATCTTAAATGGTTTTGATGCAGCGTTGTAAATGTATTCATCGCCATTCGTCTTAACCATAATATCGATTACGTAATTACGTTCAGTTGTTAAGCTAGTCGTGTCCAAAATAAAAAACATTCCCTTTGAATCAGATGACGCCCGAGTCGAATTTTTAACCGTGTCAAATGGAATTTCAACAACGTTATTTCCAATATTCCTAATTTGCCAATGCACGTCCCTGTAAACTTGCCCAGGCGTTTCAACAAACGTTTTAACCAAATTTACGTACGGTTTGTTTGCGTTGAAAATATTGATTCGTAATTTGCATCGTTCATCGCTTGAATACGAATTCTTTGTTTCGGTGACGCTTACAGTTAATTTTGATGAATCAAATGACTCAGCTGTTCTATTGGGTGGATGAGCGTATATTGCAGATCCCGTGAAATAACCAACAGTTCCATCAATTGAACCCCAAATTGGAATAAATTTCACTGAACTTGATGAGATCAATTTAGATGTTATCGTTGAATTAGATGATGAAACAAAAACTGATGCTGAGTAAATGCCTGTAAATCCTAATTGGCCATGTTTATGTTGTGAACCACTGAATTGAAGTTCGTATCTTCCACCAGAAATTTCTGTTTGTAGCTTTAGGATCAATGAATTTGATCCAGTTATTGAGGTCGATGATGATCCGCTTGTTAGATTTGATAATGCTTGTCTGTTGTAATTGTAGAAAAATAACGAAGAATTAGAATCAATGAAGAATGAAAGTGAATCATCGATTATTGAATCATCGTATTTAACGATCAATTTAGGACGTTTACTAGCATCAAATGCCGACCGCGCGGCAAATCTCTTAACGAAGTATGAATATGAATCATCTTCGTGTGTTGACTCAAATGAAATTCTGTAACCTTCATCAGGAATTAATGAAGCGAGTGTAGCTGATACGATCGTTGTTACATCTATTTCAAGATTTTCTTCACCTGAAACAAACGATTGCGTAACTTTTAAACTTTGCCCACCTAAAATCGAGGTGGATGCTGTGATAAAATCAACAGTCCCAGGCAACCCTCCTCCTGAATTACAACCGGAAATTACCCAAATGCCTTGCGTGCTGGAGCCGGTAAGAAAATTGCTCGTATCGTTATCTGAGTAATAAACTACGTCCCTTCCAAGACCTTCATCGAATGATCTTGAAAGCGGATAGACGGCAACTGTGAAATTATTGGGTGTTGTTTGCCCGCCATATACGTCATGCAATTTTAACGTACATGAAAAACTTCCATTATCTGTTCTTAATTTCCCGTCATCAACGAGCGTTCTTAATGGATCAAGATCAAAATGAATCAATAATCTAGAAAGCTCTAAATTTGGTGTTGAACCTGATAATGTTTGTCCATAAAGTTTGAACAGATCAAGCGTAGCAGCACAACCCACGTTTGCATTTAAAACGCGCTGTTCTTTTATCACACGATTGGTGATGTAAGTGTCTTTATTGGCTTTTAGAACTTTATACATGATTACACGCTCGTTTTACCGATGATATCAAATTCAGGATATTTCACCTCAAAAATTCCGCCCGGAGGAGGAAGTAACAAACCTTTCACCGTGTTTGATGTTACGTCAAACGTACTATCACTATAGGTTCTACTTCCTAAGTTACCAGTTATCGTTTCAAATTTTACATCATTGACAGAAATGACACCCGGCGTTGAAAAAATAACATTTTCAATTGTCGACATAACGATCGGTTGATCAATATGGAAATTTTTGATGTTTAACGTTGACTGCAATTTCGTTAGTGCATTTTGTATGACAATGCTTCTATTCAATGACGGATCAATCAAAATATCAAAACTTAATTTTAGATTGATGACCTGAGCATCGATGACATCTATCGCATCAGATATCATCCTATACGGATTGAGATATCTTTTTAGATTTAATTTTAGGGTATCTGGTGAAACGATTAACTTAGAATTCTGATCACGTGAAATTATGAGCAATTGCGTTGCCAGTGGGTTTGATGGATTTGAGCGGATCGCAGCTCTGAACACTCTTCCAAAATTTGAAGGAAGAGTATAAACCCTAGCAAGAAGATCTTCCCTTGAAACGATTCTATCCTGTGAATTTTTGATCGCAGGAATGAGTGCTTTTAAGTCATCGTTTGATGGCGCATCCTCGCCACCCGTCGCTCTAATTCTATTTGTTACCTCAACGCTTCCACGAACAACTGCTGCCTGCGCTGCTGTCGGACTGTTTGGAAACGTCATATTCAATGTCTTGATGTTTCTAATTCCATTTTTAATCACGTTATGATCAAGACCACCACCGTAACGGTACGTTATTGATAATGTCGTGCTTGTCGAGGCAACACCTAACGTTTTTGTCTGCAACAATTGTTGTGGATTTACGGAAATTCTTGAAAATGTTCTAGAGTAAGGAAATGCGATTGCAAAATCCGAAGGATCTGGTATCACGTCATCCTCGAGTGTTGTAGCGCTACCACCCCCAAAAATTAACGATGTTTTTCTTGTTCCAAGATCAGTTTTGGTCATGAATCTGTAGGGTGCGGGTACGACCTTTAAAGCGTCCTTCACCAAATCACTATCACCTGCTACGTTCAAAACATTCTTGTACACAACATCATGTGTTAAAGCCTCTACCTTGTAGTAGATGTTACCAAACCCGTCAGAAACAGATATGATTTCAGAAACGTTAGCGTTAGCTAGGGTTAGTTCGCGAAATGGAACGAATTTATTTCCAATCGTCACCGTTTCAGTAAGTTCTTTTCCGGAAATTGCAAGGCCTGTAGCGGCCATAACAAATGATGTTGGTGAACCATCGTTATTTTTCTGTCCTATTTTGATCTCTGCTACGTACGTTCCATTGGAACTTTTCTTCGTAAAATCAATGTCTTCAAGTAGAACAAATTCAGTTCCATTGTCGGCACTGAATATTGATCTTGAACGTATTATTGGGATCGCTGATTCTCTTGGAACGATAACGTTGTTTACTGTTTCAGCTGGAACCTGTATGTAAGCTGTTATTGGTGCAATTGCAGGTGATGCACCAACGATTGGAACACCACTACTATTTAACGCTCGTTCAATATTGACGTTCTCAACAGCCGTATCAGCATTAAGCTCGCCGTATTGATGATCTAGGTAAAATGACAGATTGTCACCGACGTACGCTGCCATGTCCAACAACAAACCGCCGATGCTATTTTCACTAAGATCCTTTACTTTGTCAGAATAATAAAGTCTAGCGTATTCAAAAATTTGAGCTCGTAATCCATCAAAGTCACGAGCAACGTATTTTCTCTGCCTGACTGCCTTTAATTCTTCATGGTATGCTGCCACTGTAATTTTTCCAATTCATCATATGACATACAACACTATTTGCAAACCTTTATTCGAAACACTCAATGCAGGTATGCTGTACGTAATCGTGATTTTAACTATCGCAGTATTCTTATTCTCGAACCTGTCTATCTCAGATAGGAAATTTTCGAGTGAAATAAAAGGCATCCATTTACTAACCGCAGATGAAATTCTTTCGACAGCTTTTGAATCAAAATCATCCTGTGAAACAAACTCCGACGTTAGGGCCCTGAGATTTCCCCCGTAATTGTATCTTCCTAACCTTTCTCCCCAATTTGTCAATAACAAATTTCGAAGATTATCGTGCATTTGTTCAGCTAACGTATAATGCATGGCGAACAAACCGTCGGTATCGCTGAATTTTAATGGTGTTTTAAACCCTATCGCGATCGCTGTTTTTTCAAGCGCTTCTGCTGTTTTTTGTTCCTTGGTTTTACCCGCTGCTTTGAAGTTGAAAGAACCCACAATGTAATTATGTTTCGATCTTCTTCACTACCTTATCACAATCAATCAATGCAATGATTGTTCTTGGAGGCGAAGCAATTCCTTGACTTTTACCAGTTTTTACTCGTCCGTCAATAACCCTCAATATGTCGTAAACATTTGATTCGATGGCAGTCGGTCGATTGTCATTTCCAGAATCTGGTAAACCACCTTCTATTCCTTGGATCGGGCCATCAAATCCGCCAGAGTAATCTTCTTCGACGAGTAGAACGTGAGCGTCGCTAAAATCAGAAAGTTCTGATACGATGATAGCATCACCTCGACGAAGTGATGGGAAATGTTTTGTTGTGAATGGTATCAGTGCATTCTTGTCCTTTGCAATCTGATACAGACCGCTAATTGCTGTTCCTACCTGATATTCATGCACAAAGAATGCCTCTTCCGCATGAGCATTAAAAAAACATGCTCTTACAAATAATCCGCATGATGATGCCTTTGCTGCATATCCATACGTTTTTTGCTTTGCTTTTTCATTGCCATCGTCGTATTCCTTGTAAAACAGATTTTGAGCGTATTTGTCCTTATCGCTACTGTAGCTTACACCGTCCATTGTTCTTGCAAATTCAACGGCAAGATCCCTTGGATCTTCTGCAGGATCCTCACCTTCATCAACCGGTGGAACGTACCCTCTGTATCTTCCGATACCTCCAACAAGACCACCTGGTGCAGAACCTAACGTAGTTCCGACGGCAGCGATAAATGACATTTCGACAACTTTCTGCGTAAGAACTTTTGTTGCAGCAACGAGCGTTGTTGATTCTGGTTTTATTTCGCCAAAAAGATTCGATTGAAATGCAGCATCACAAATTGAAGAAAAAAGATCCGGAGGTGACACAAGTTTCAACGCAAGTTCGGGTGTTTTTAGTGCTAATGATGCAATAAATTTTGGAATGCCCGTTGAAAATGCAATGTTGAAATCTGAAAATGTGAAAAAATCAGGGACCTCAATGTTTGGTGGCAAATCAAACTTCGGAATTGGCGGAGGAACGGCTGGGATGTCTGGAAATTTTCCAGCTAATTCGATTGGTGGCATTTTCTTCATTTTTAATGCAACCAGCGGTAATGCAGGAGACAAAAATGGAATGAATTCACCGATAAATTTCAATCGTAACTTGACGTTAAATTTCGTTCCAAGTGCAACAGGATCGCATAATGGTAGAAACTTGAAATCTGAAGGTAAATCTAATTTTTGTGCTATTCTTTCGTAGCTTTTTAAGATATTCTGATGAAATTCGGGAAATCTTTCCTCATTTTCCAAATCCAACAAATCTGCATGTTCGACGGGTTGAACAGCCGGACCGCATGGAAAATCAGGTGGTGTTGGCAGATTTTCGCTACCATACTTCATCATTTCCTTTGTTTCTTTTATGAATTTTTGCTTAGCAATATCAGTCAAGGTCCCGTCGCCGGGCTTGAGAATTCCTGCATGTGTTTGACAACCATTGCCTGCCATTTTATTTCACAAGAACCCGATTTGCGAATTTACCTTGCCCACTCGATAAAGCAGTACCATTATCAGATTCACCGTTCTTTTTTGATCCTGCAAAAAACCCACCCATCGTTGTTGTCAACGGCGGACCAGTTATATTACCATCTGCGGCAACAACTGGTACATCACTGCAAACAATTCCTTTATCAGCGTCATCCGCTCCCAATTTTATGTAACCTTTTTTGGATGGTTTGAAAACTATGTCTCCGTTTGATTTCATCGCAATGACGGCATGTTCATCCAAATCATCCGAATCGATTATTCTTCCATTTTCATCGCGTTGAATGTAACCCTTCACCACGATTTCAACGTCAGATCTTGCTATCAATCGAATCTTATCGGTTTTGATAACAATTGCGCCGTCACCTGAAGCCGAATCGCTCACTGCTGAACGTTCAGCACCACCTTTTGATGTTCCTTGAAATTTTCCCGTATTTAATGATGCATTCAATGCTGAAAGATCAAAATTTGAATCGACTTTTGTACGTTGGGAAACGTAAATTCTGCTTCTGTCATTTTTGAAATCAGGATCACCTTCTGATTCAACGACCTTATCACGAGTTTTCCCAAGTTCGTCTCTGTCGAGAGAATTTTTTACGTTATTACCAGCTGTTTTTGGGACTTGTCCTCGCCCAGCAACGATATCAATTGCTCCTGAACCAGGTAATTGATCGTCTTGCAACGGGAGACCTAAGGTTCTTTTTGCGCCTGATACGTTATCCACAACATATTCAGCTGCAGCTCCAGTTCTATCACGACCTAAAACAATCAAGGTATTATTTGAACCTTCGAGTGCAGTATCTGCCGGTCGTTTCTTAAACCTGGGAACTGATTCATAAACTGAAATTGCCGCCGCTTCAGTTTCTGTTATCAATTTTTCATATTCATTTTCAGCGCCCGCAAGCGTGGCAGTTTCCGCAACTGTGTAACGTTCACCATCACTAATTTCAGCCTTGCCGTTTCTAAATTCATATTTTGAGCCTGCTGTTCCATCGAACGTATCTTTTGTGCTAGGAACAAATCCAGAATCAAATTCACGGGGTGCGTGTGTATGATTTACGTCTTCAACAAATCCAGGCGATACAATCTTGCACAACCAATATCCCAGATCATTTTTCAAATTTGTTTGATTTTCAAACATCACCCATACGTGTTCACCAGGCTTGCAAGGAAGTGATAAAGATGCAGGCAATAAAGGAAATAAGAACATAGGTGGTGAAGCAGCAGGCGTAAAACTGTCCAAAACCCTTTTTGCTATGATCGTATTTCTAGGTAGCGCATTCGCATACTGAATGTTTGAGATTCCCAGCGCATGTTGGTAATACGCAATCTTGTTTTGATCAACTATCGTTGGATCGAATATTGTTTCGAGCACAACAAATCTGTATAGGATCGGTAAATCACCTCGTACGTCATGATCGTATATTGCACGATCATGCAAAGCATCCCGGCCTCTGCCTTCTGCTATCTGTTTATCAATTCTAGAATAGTCATTACCCATGTAATATGTGTTTCAACGTTCCTTAATTCGATCAAAAATTTCATCAGGATTTATTTCCTGCTCTTTTGATTGAGCCCTTGCAATCAGTTCGGCCAATTTGATCAATTGGTCGTTGGCTTTGCTCATTCTTTCGATGTACGTAGTTATCGTTCTACCATGAACTGCGTGTTCCGTACTTTGATCTTGCGTAATTTTCACCAACTTTTTGAACATAACATATGAATGTTGTCGATCGGTGATCGCATTTTCATATATTTCACGCCACAATTGTTTCTTTTTATCATTCAATGATTCAATATCGTTCAATAAAGCAGAAAAATTCTTCAATTTTTCATTGATGATTTTCTCATCAGAATTGTCTTCAAGCATATAATTCAACCTTTAAATTAACTTAAGCACCTTGTATTTTTTATACGTTTTCTTTATTGACTGCAATGTAGTTGTTAGCTGCTTTGGGCTAAGACCCGACAATTCTCGCATGTACAATAAAATTGCACTCTTATTCAAGAGATCCAAATCGTTAATATTTTCAAATATCGTCACGATAGAATTTATGCATGCAAGTTCATTTTCAGTTTTTACGTTGCTTCTAATGTCATAGAGCATTTCAATCAAATTTTTTGATTGAAGGTTACTTTCCATCATTTCATCCTGTCCCTGAACGATGCAATATTCTTCAATGATTCTTGCTTCATTCGTACTAAGTGAATCATAATCATCAAGACTAACACTTCTCTTGATACGCTGGGCCTTTTGCTTTGTTTTTATGATCAACCAATGTTTTGCAACAACGTTAAAATAAGAAAAAGCGTTCGTTCCGCGTGTTGCATCAAATTTTCCTATTGTTTCAAATAAGAATGTAACACAATCATTTTTTAGATCGTCGTACGTATCATGCAAGCTTGTGAATTTGTGGATGTTGATTAGGTTCTCAACTAACTTTTCAAATGCAGGCATAATCTCACTGAGGTATAGTGTGTCTTTTTCTTTTTTATCGCTTGAACCTTGGTACGCAACGATGGCAGCTTGGGTGCCAGCGTGGAAATACAATTTAAGCGATTTTGCAGCTTCAACCTTTTCGGGATCTCCTGGTTGCGATCCTTTTCGACGCCCTCTGCGCGGTGTAAATTTCTTTTCTTCAATTTCTGACATTGTTCGTGCTTTCAGGACCTGTAATTTTATTTGCAATAACGAGCAATGAATCATGTGATTTTTTCATTGCATTAACAAATTGTCTTACGTGTTGATCATCGTGTAAAATTGGCATCTTGATTATTTTAGCAATCTTTGCGTACTGCTGATCAATAATATCCAATGATTGTTCGGTTTGTTCAAGTGTATCCTCTAGACGCTCCTGCAGTTGGAGACTTACTCTGATGAAATAAACGTTCATTACGATTGATAACGTCAAAAAAATTAACAAGGTTGCAATCAACATTACTGTAGTAAAACCTCGAATGCTTCATCGTATAAACTTGAAATAGCGGTGAATGAATAGTTTTCAACTATCTTCTTCTTGAGATCTGCGGCCCATTCCGTTGGAATGGAACTGTTGTCCCTAAATTTTGAAAGTTTTTTCTTTGCTTCGTCCTCTGAGGGTTGTGCCCAACGAGAACCTTTCATGAAAAGGTTTCCATCGATTCTGCTTGGGTGCACATCAATCATCTGATATGATACCTTGATGAAATTTCCAAGTTTAAGAAAATCAAGGTGGCCCGACCAATTCGTTGCTATGATTGGTAATCCGCTCGCGGCGGCGTCGATTATTGGTAATCCGAATCCCTCACCACGGGTGAGAGCGACCAATGCCTTGATCGACTTATTTTTGTACAAACCGGCGATTTCTTTATCATTCATATCGCCATGCAAGATGTGCAATTTGGGAAATTGTCCAATACGAGCTTCTTTTAAAACATTTCTAGCAGTATTCAGAACATTCTGCTTATCAATTTTTGTATTTTTGCCCATGTTGGTCTTGAGAATTATTCCAACATCGGGATCATTTTTGAATGTTTCGCATAACCACTTTAACGTAAAGTACGTATTTTTTCTATCATTGAATGCATTTGAACCGGTGAGTTGACCAAAAATCAAAAAATTGAACTTTGTCTCAAGCTCAAGGTTAAGCTGATCATGTTCCTTAACGATTTCATCGTTAAAAGCTTCTGGAATCACCAGAATGTTTTTATTGACCGTACCCGTGTTGGTTATGCTTGCCCGAGCGTGCGTCGATGGAACTATGACAACATCCATCGCATCGACGCATCTTATCCAATCAGGATTACAACGATCAGTTTCAATCGCTGCCGTCATTCCGACATTTTTTTTCGCTAATGAAGGATTCCATTCATTGGGAAGTTGAAGTTGTATTGATACGTCAAAGTCAGACGATTGTTGATCAGGAATCGATCTGTCCATAATCTTGCCCACCGTGCCGTCTAGATAATTCGCATCTAGCAACCATGGAGTATCACCCCAAGGCGTACAAATAAATCTAACGTCAACGTCGGACCTAGAAAGAAGCCATCTAGCTACCTGCAGGGAGTGTGTTCCATAACCTGATCTCGTGAGGACGGGTCCTCTAAATACAACTTTTTTCATAGTGAATTTATGTTCCATCGCTCGTAGTTATTTTTCCAATCATTTGACAACTTTGTCAAAGTGCGGTCCCAATCGTTAATCATAGTTTTCATATCATAATTTTTTAACGCATGGGATCGGGCTTTTAGACCAAGGGATTTTCTACCCTGGGCACCCATCTCGTACATCTTCATGAAAGCATTTTTTAGTGTTTCATGCGAAGCAAAATCCTCGTAGATAAAAGGAACAACCTGATTACCAACCAACGGTTTTACTTCGGGTTCGATTGCTACACCAAATTCTTCGCCTGTTTCATGATCAACAACCTGTCGTGTTAAACCACCGGTCTTAATCGCAATGATAGGTTTACCAGCATTTTTCGCTTCTAGAACTGGCAATCCGAATCCTTCAGCACATGAAAAATTGACAAGAACGTCAGAAATATTGTAAACGATGTTCATTTCATGGAATTGGATTCGATCCTTTGAAAAGAAAACATTTTCATTTATCTGCAACAAATCGATAACCTGATGCAGGTTCGGTCCCTCTATATCAAGAGGATCAGTATGCATGATTATCGTTGATTTTCTATGACCGTATTTCTTTTCAAGATCGTCCAAAAACATCTTAAAAGAAACTAAGATGTCACTTGGCATCTTTCGCCTGGCATTTCTTCCAACGAAAAGAGGAATAAAGTGATCTACCCTTGAATCACCGAGCAAACCGCGTTTCATATTCAACACGTCGGTTTCTTGCATTGGAAAAAATAAAGAATCTGGAACTGCATGTGGAACGTAATTTGTTCGTTCGGGAAACATTTCCTTTACCATTTCATACGTGGGATAATTTATGCAATTCAATAGATCACATGATTCATACAGCACCTTATTGAAGGTTGGCGTCGGACCGTTGTCCCAAAGATGGTTGTATGCAATAGGACAAATTTGATGGATTTCATCCTCCATGCTAAAAACCCAAAGAAAAAATCTTGGATCAGTAAACAACATAAGAACATCAGGACGCTCTGAAACAAGCGTCTGTCGTAGCATCTGAGGATCTCCGAACCCCTTTGTTGGTTTGATGATGAAGTCTTCGTTTACAGCTATCGTGTTATAATTTTCATGCTGAACGGCACCCCCAAAACATCTAAAAGACCATTTGCCTGAGGCAATCAAACCATCAATTAGCCATCTTGCTTGCGTTCCAACGCCAGACGTAGCAAGTGGATGATCACTCAATAATAGAATTTTTTTCTTTCTCATAGATTTGTACAGGAACTAATAACTTCTTATTTAAGAGAGCTATCTTGTTCGTTTCATTTTTCCATTCTAAATCACTTATGCGCACAAGTTTTAGATTTTGATTCTGAAACCATTCATTTTGTTTGTTGTCAGTTATGATCTTACCCAAGATAACCTGATCAATTTTACGATCCGATGACTGAATTTCACTCAGCGGCCTATCAAGTCCATGCCAGTAAACACCGTCAATTTGAACGTATGTGACTATTGATGGAATGAATGCGTCGATCGACCAACCATTGATTGTTACGTGACGATGAACAATTTTAAACAATGATTCTAAAAAATCAACAATATCACGTTCAATACGACTTTCTCTTATCGTTCCATTAATTTTCATACTTTTCCAACGTTTTTCTAACGCTTCTATTGAATGCGCTTTTTGAATAACGTGCGGTAATAAAAATGCATTTTCTACGCCGTATCGATCAAGCATCGTAGATTTTACTTTTTCATAAAAATGATTCGACTTGAAAATACAATCAACGCCGTAACGTTCATTAAGCGTAGATCTACATTTTTCAGACACTTCTTTATTTGAAAAGACACAAGACGCGCCGTAACGTTCAATGTTTGTGGCTATAATCTTATCTCTAATTGGTGAACCATTTGATGTTGGTGATTCTGTTCCATAACGTTTAAGTGACGTTAAACGAATCTTATCTTTAACGATTTGTGACATTGCGGGGTTTGAAACCCCAAACCTTTCAATCGACGTTTGTTTAATTTTGTTCTTTATGAATTCAGATTTTGAAGGATTATCTACACCGTATTTTTCAATAGATCTTAGTTCATTTTCGGTTCTTAAAATTCCAATTCTTTGCGATTCATTCACACAGTCTACACAGCAAAACCTTGCAGATTTTCTTCCTTTAAATACACAAGCGCAGGTTAAACATGTTTTAAGCATAGATACACACACACTTATAAATTTCAGGTGCAATGGGGAGTTCCCTTATATTCACAGTACTCGCACGATCCACGATTTTTGATCGCAATATTTCTTTTGACACCCGCGATCATTCCATTTAAAACTTTCAGCGTTTTGCCGGTTGAAACATCTCCAACAGAAACTGGTACCAGCTCACATCGTTGTCCTGTTTTCGCCGTTCTCTTCAAAAGAACAAATCCACACTTAACATCCTTTGGCTCTACATTCATTTTATCAGACCAAAATTTCTTATAAAAGATCAATTGAGCTTTGACCATTTCGTCGGTCTTTTTCTGCATGCTCCAACCCCAACTGGCCGTTTTCCAATCCAATAACCAATAAACACGACCTCTTTTGCCATCACATGCAATTATGCCATCGATGAACCCTTTGAATGCATGTTTTCCTTCTGCTATTGGCTCATACAATGCATGCTCGGCGTCAATGCATTCCCAATTTGGGAATGTTGAATTCATAAATTCTTCAACCTCGGCAAGAATGAATCTTGCGTTGTTTATGAATTCATCAACATTATTCTTTACGAAAGAATCAATTTTTGCATGTTCAATCCATCCCTTCGTAATAATTTCTACCGCGATATCATCCTTCATCACACGAGTCTTTAAAAAATCTTCGCATGACGCATGTAATGCAGTTCCAAATAGAAGAAATACACCTGGTTCATCAAGCGATATTTTATCGACGTGTTTTAGTTTATGACGCCATGAACATAATTTCCAATCTTTAATTTCGCTGTAACTTACATGACATTTTCCTGTTGGTAACGTCACATATGAATGTTCATCGCTCATCTTTTGATTGTACTAAAATCTGTTGCTATCTACAGATTTAAATCGTCGAGCTCTGCTCTAATGAATCGTTCAAATTCACGGTTAGAAAGTGCAAATTCACGGCGGGATTGAATTCTATCTACAATTTCATTGCCAGTTAACGTTGTTAGCATCATTAAGGTCAATGCAGTCACCATCCCAGAACGATTGAGACCGGCCATGCATGTTACAAGAACCTTGTCACCATTTTTCAACGTATTTGCAACGTGTTTTGCAGCATCCAACCAAATTGGTAAAAATTGCTCAACACAATCTCTACTTGGTATATCGTCACTCGGGGCGAGATAAACATCAATATCGGTGTACAAGTCGGCATTTTGATGTTCCTCGGCGGCAAGAACGACTAATTTGAATCCTTTTCTTGAAAGGATATCACCTGCCGGAGGGGCCGAGCCTTGCCATAGATTTTTAATGATTTGATCAGCGTCGATTATTTCGGGTAAATCTTCCATCACTTCTTTCTTTTACTTACAGCACGCCCCTGCATTTTTTCCCAATCACGATGTTCTGCTGGAACAATTTCTAGATTTTTCTTCCATACTGCATCCATCACAACTGGATTTATATCGATCGACCTTGCAAGATAAATAAGTGCATTCAAATCCTTAGGAAAACAATGCCCACGTGCACCAGGTATTCCATCTGGACCAGGTACAGCCATATGACTTCCACCCAATCGATCATCGAATTTTGAATATTCCAACACTTTGTCGTAATCGATGTTTAGACCTTGCTTATCCAATCTTTCGCAAATTTGAGATATCTCGCAGCTTAACACAACACGAGCTGCTAATTGAACGTTTGTGAAATATTTCACCATTTCTGCTGTTGTTGATGATGTTTTAATCAGAGGAACGTTAGGAAACGCCTTTTGGAAGACTAACTTAACTTTATTGATCCATGGGCGTGGACCGCCTAAAACTATACGATTTTGATTGCGCATATCATCTAACGCATTCGCTTCAGTTAAAAATTCCGGATTGAATACTACGTGTAAACCCGTTGAGGAATACTTCTTATTCCATGCCTCGACCGAGCCAGGCGGCACCGTCGATTTAACAACAGCAATCCGATCACCGGGCATTGAACTAAGTTCATTAAGTACCCCATCGACTATCGAAAGATCGGCGCCACCATCCTCGAACATTGGTGTTGGCAAGCATACAAAGTAGATTCCAGAAAATCCTTCAACGTCCTCACACGCTGAAACGAACTTTTGAATGTTTGTTCCTTCAGTGGGCTCTCTTTTTGCAGTGACATCTGCGAGCTCGAGCATTCTAGCAATCGGATATTGACAATCAACGATCGATAATGGATCGAAACCCCCTTCAGAAACCTTCCCTGTCTTGTCGTGAACAAGCACTTCGAATCCACGTTCAGACATTACCGTCGTTAAGGATCCACCAACGAATCCTTGCCCAATCACTGCTATTACATTTTTACCCATGCACGGATATTACACATTCTACGCTTTTTGTTCAGTTAGTTTAGAATGTAGTGTATTTACGTTTTGTTCTGAGTTAAGAAAAACGCTTACTTTATCACCAGATGATAGCCTATCATGATAATAATCGATTGTTCTATCTGAACGATCAAGGCGGGCATCCGAAATTAGCGTTGGTTCTTCCGATAGAAGGGAAAACCAAATTCCCAATGTCGTATCAATATTCATTGTCATAGGGATATCAATATTTTCGATCAAAAATGCCTTCAATAACAACATACAATATCCGTTGATTACGATCGAAGAAGGAAGCCTTGGCGCTAAAACTGAAAAACTTGATGAATTTTTTGGGTTTCCTTTTCTATCGATTATTTTATCTGAATCGATATTCGTTCTCTTAAATTCGCTTAAAACAACCGGCAGCGTTAAACGTTGCTCATGAAGCATTTTCTTCATATTTTGAACGTTGATGTAATTTTTTGACGTTGTAAACACGTACCAATCGCAATTTATTTTTTCATTTATGATCATGTTGAGCAGATCAAGTGACTCACTTGAACTTCTTAGCGTTCGTATTGTTAATTTATTTGCCCATGTTTGTTTGAACAAATCGTTTGATTCATCACATGAGATAACGTACCTAATTTCGTTGGAAAGACTATGAAATGATTCATCTAGAATCGAATCAATGTTGGACGTTTCTAGCGCAACAGTTGGTTCAACGTTAACTGACGCGTACGTTCTTAATTCCGCTGATGGGTTTGCTGTATTTACGTCAATGACCGTACAATCATCACACCCATTACGAAGCAATTGAATTGGAACGATGACATCTACTGAAACATCGGACCGTGAAAATCGTTTCAATTTTTTGGGTTTTGTCATCCCTTCAAAAAATTGAGTTTTGTACGTGTTAGTCCAATCGGTGATTATTCGTTTGCTTGAACCGTCATTTGACATGAATTTTGAAAATTCTGTTTGACTCATCGTTTGAAGTGACTTGACCTGTTCTGCATCAAGAAAACCTTCAGCTTTCAACGGACCAAAGACATCATTCATCAATGACTTTTTAATCAAACCGTTCGATACGGCAGCTTCAATGTACGATTTTCTAGTTATCGCGAGCCCACAAAGATAATCTGCATTCAACTTATTTGCTACGTCAACAAGTCGACTATCCCAATCATTAATGCATGGAACATAATCGTCCTCAATGAAGAACCACCAATCAAATTCCTTTGTTTCACGAAAATAACTTGAAACAAAGGCTCCGTAGGATATTGCAACATTGGGTCTTAAAATCCACTTTACGGGGACACAATTTAAAACGTACGTTTTGCTGATCAACGCAAGTAATTCAACCGATAAGGGTCCGCCGTGATTTATGACAAACGTGTATTGGGATACAATCGTTGTTCTTAATTGCTTAAGATAGTTCAAGTGATCGATCAGTAATTGTTCGCCTTCGTCTTCTGAGAATTTACCTCGAGGGTGAAGAAAAAAACAACCAACGTAATTGATCATAATCAAATTATTCGATTAACGTCGATGCTGTCTGAATCCATTGATTTGATTTTTGAATGAAATCGACCGTTGAACAAATTTGCAAATTTCGCTCATTGACATTTAGATCATTTATTTCTTCGATCAGATTAGGAATCTGTTCATATTCAGAAAACAATCTAACAGTTTGAAATTGTTCAGATGTAAAAAATGAATCACCATCCGGATCTTCGTCACGAATGCTAAAGCAACCCCTTGAACATGAATCCAATTCTTTTGCCCAAAGACCCTTTTTCAAGTTGCAATTTTCGCCGTTAACGGTGAACGGTAAATTTGCGCTGTGTATGAAGATTTTTATCGTCGATAGAATGTTTAGAAAATCTTCATACGTTCTGCCTGGGGGAATTATCGATACGTTAATTCCCATCTTTGCTAAGTTGTCAAAAAAGATCTTTCTGTGAGGATGTAAACTTCCAATAAAACCAACATCAATTTTTCTCTGTTCAAATGCTGGGTTTGAGGAACAATATCTTGGTAAGGTCCAAATTTTGACAAATTTCGCGGGGTAACCCTGCGATTTCATGTATTCCGCCCACCACCGCACCGTTACCGCATATAACTTGACATTCAAATCGTTGGAAATTTTCTGATACGCTCCCTTGTAAGGCCCATCATCCTTAAATGCTTCCCAGGGATCCTGATCGTAAATTTTTATTTCCCTGTTTCCTATGACGCTTTTTATCAATTCTGTCGATTGAAGTAACGTCCTAAGCTTCAAACAACTTATTATTGAATGTGCTTTTTGGAGAAGTTGTTTATCGATGGATCCTAGATTGTGCAATTCGATCGTTTTAAGATCGCATTCGTCATTAAGTGTTTCGTACAATTGATGTTGATAACAGTTTGTCATAATGTATGACAAACTGTCGACGATCTGAATTACAATTTTCTTTTTCATTTTAGATCGTACGGACAACGAGCCTTGTAAGTTTCAAACACGGCCTGAAAAAAATCATCATTGTAATCAAAGCTTCTGTTGATGAATTGCGCCGCAACAAGATTTTCTGCTCCCCGAAGAACGAACCATCTTAACCTATCGTTATGTTTTGACCAGGCGAGTTTTACATTTTCAATATTTTGTGTTTGATTTTTTAATCTACGATGCAGACCGTAATGAAAAGCCTGAACATCGCTTGCTTCATGACAATGAAGTCCTGCTGGATTAAGAACATCTGGAAGATGATTACCTCTTAACACGATATCATGATTTCCATCGACACGATCGCAGTAAAGTTTATTTCCCGTTTGGTTGAACGATACTTTTTTTGAGTAACAATTCAAACCAAAAATTTTCGTATCGGTGAAGTAGTCATCTAGGTAGCATTGCACGCCTGTTAACCTATCGTTGTTTTCGAATAACTTCGAAATTTCGAACAATGTATCATCGCGTATCAACGTAGTGTCGGCATCAACCTTTACAAAAAGATCATGCGTCTCCTTTGAAGAATCCCAAGCATCCCATAAGGAATTATGCGCTTCGTATTCAGGCAAATTCTGAATTATGTGATGCGTTATCGTTACATTTTTTTGATTTTGTATCGCTTTTTTCGATGTTTCAAAATCATTTTCACCACAAAATAATGTCCCAACGAAAATCTTCATTTGATGAGTTCCTCATCAGGCGGTTTTTTGCACGACCAGGTCATGATTGGCATTGATAACATTTCATCATCATTCATGAACGTAAATTCACGATTTGGCATTCCATCAAATTTGAAAACTGTGTTTAGTGGCACTGGGCAATTTTCGATTTCATCGAAAAATACTGTATGATTAAGCTGTTTGTTGTCGTTCCCAACCCAATTGAATGTTTCATATTGACACCATTGTTGTTTATGATGACATCTTTTTTCATAGTAGGATTTTCCGATTGCGTTCGGAATCTTTCCAGAAAGTATGGCAGCATACAATGCATTAACTGTTCCATCGTTGATGAACGAATAATTTGAATAGCAAATATTCGGTGGACCCATATTGAATGATGCTACGCTGGGCGCATTTACCAATGGGCAATTTATTCGTTTTTTATACATTGATCCGATTGACGTGAACCCAGATAATGAACACATGCAACCAAATGATTTGTACATTATGTACAATTTTACCCAACCGGGTTCATCCTTGCAATCAATACTTTCTATGAGATCGGTTGGGATCGGTTCACCCAAGGTGATTATCGCCCGCGCTCCCGCAAATTTCTTAATTTTTTCGATATTATTACGAATGTATTGTTGACTTGACGATTGAATTCGGCCGTCATTTTCTCTGCCTGACAAGTGAATAACGACGAATTCATCCGGTAACTTCAGTTTATCAAAACTTTCAAGTAAACGCTCTTTTGGCAAAAAAGTTGGATACCTGTTTTCTGATATCATCCGAAAACACATTCCGTGAGCATCGAAGTACGTTAATTTATGAGCTGCGACCTCATATGTTAAAGCGTTGCTTTTGTTTGTTTTCAAACAATGCCGATGATGTGTTGCAACGATACGATCGAATCGATCGGTTGCTGATTTAAGGGCCATCCTATCAATCGATGCCCAGGGAATTTCGATCCAATCGGATGAATGTGCCGGCTCCGAAGATCTACCAAATTCATAATATGAATCATCAAGAATTATTTCGGCCCGAGGATTTAGCTTTGAAAGTAACTCAGCGACCCAAAGCGACGAAATATTATCGCCCCAATTCTTAATGAGTGAAGGAACATAGTAACTTGTCATTTTAAGAATTTAGCATAATCAGTGCAAACGCCTACGATGTTTGTATTGACAAGTTTATCAAATGAATCACAATCAACCTGAACGATGACTGATTTTTTGGTTGTTTCTCTTCCCGGATAGGTCCAAATCACGCCTTTACTTGTCAACGTTCTATCGTCTATCTGATGCCAAAAACAATTTACGTTCATTGATAACAAACGATCGAGCGCATTAACGTCCTTTGCGTGGCACCACATTCCTTCACGTTGAACGAAATCATAATTTACCTTGTATTGTGGTTTATCATGACCTAACCAAAATTCACCGTTCAAAAATCTTACGTCAATTTCTACGTTAAACTCCTGCCAAGCAATATCAACGTAGTTTGGATTATTTTCCCATTCTGGAAGAGGACCAGCTGTGTTACCTCGATGTGAAATGACTATCATTGATGTAAACCTCCAGATCTTCGGGCGTTCCTAGCCCTTTCATTATTTTGGCCTCAAACGTTATCACCTTTTTGCCATCAGCAATTGCTTCGTTGAAAACTGGGCATACGTAAAATTCGCCGTTCACACGAACGTTCTTATCTATCATTTGTTGAGCATAGTGACAAAAATCGCTTCCGCGGCGCCAATAATAGACGCCGCATGTTGCATCTTCGCTGATACAAACTTTTTCAGCAACTTTTGTAACAAATCCTGTTTCTTCGTTGGTTAATGCATAGCTCCACTTTGATTCAGATGCTTTAAAAGTTAGAATTCCAGCGTCGGCGTTCATCAATTCTAACTTTTGCATGAATTTTGCATAATCCCAGTCAACGAATTGATCCGAGTTTACTATCATTAGAGGTTGATCGTTATCAACGATATGCTTTGCAAGTAGAATCGTACAGGCAGCACCTTCCGTTAAGGTTTTAACCTCGACAATTTTTGATGCTGGTTTTATCAAATTCAGAATCGTGTACACAGGATATTCTTCAAGGTGTTGCCTACGAACTAGAAATGTGTAATTTGCGTCCAAATTTAATGAGTCGGTGACGACGTTGATCATGGGTTTATGATCAACGTCAATAAGAGGTTTTGGAAGTTTAAACCCAGCATTTTTAAAGCGTGATCCTTCACCAGCCATTGGTATGACAATATTGAGATTCGGAACAAGGTAATTTACGCCCGTTCGTTTCATTGTTAAAGCCTTTGATATCAGGCTAACATTTAATTCTCCTGGATTTCCTATCCTCAGAACCTGCGCTCCTGATGCCAATGCCGCAGTACAACCAACGGGTGAATCTTCAACAATTAGTGTTTCCTGCGGCGAAACATTGAGTTTTGCCATCGTCATTAAGTACATCTCAGGTGAAGGCTTCGGTCGTTTAACATCTTGATTCGTGGTAGTCAAATCAACGAACCTTGAAAGATCGCTACAGTCTAAAAAGGCCTTGGTCGTTCGCCAGATTGAATTACTTGCAACAGCTAGCTGAAAACCTGCTGATTTCATCGTTTTGAACAAATTTGTTAGTTCGTCATTGGGAACCACATTCGTTCGAATCCAAACATGCGTTGCTTCCTGTTTTAATTCAAAGATGCGATCGTGCAATGATTCATCGAGCCCACGAGAATCACTCAAAATTTTCAATTTTTCCTTTGTAGGTAATCCATTAAAAATTCTTAAGTGTTCATCGTAAGGTATCGTGTGCCCCGGACTCACCAATCCAATGGCGTCGTTCAATGTTTTCCAATGCATGTCCCTAGATTCAAGAAGAACGCCATCCATGTCAAAGATAATGGCTTTCATGCATAATCTTTCATCAATAATGACATCATCACGTAATCTACGTACTTACCGTTACGAAAAATGGCCTCCCTTTGTCGACCTTCTTCCACGAACCCAAGTTTCTTGTAAAGATTAAATGCTACCGCATTTGTTTCAAGAACGTACAGATAAATTCTATTCATTCCGCATTGATTGAAAAAATACTCAATCATGCGCACGTACGTTTCTTTTGCGTAACCTTTCCCACGATGATCCTTTTTTACGTCCATTCCTATCATGACACTGCGATTCTTAAAATCAAGATTATCGACCCTAAAAACACCGATAAATTCGCCTTCAACGGTGACATCATCATGTCTTTGTTCTTTTCCGTAAACAACTAGTCGTTGTGACGTTGATGACATACCTAAATTTTCATACCATTTAAGTTGTTGATCAACTGTTACGGGTGTAGGATCAGTTAAATTAATGAGAACGGTTGGATCGTTGTGAAGTGAACGTAGTACTTCAACCTCCCAATGCTCTGCGAATCGAATGAATAATCGTTCAGTTTCAAGCATATGAATTTACCGAATTCACGATATGTTGTCGTTCTTCGTCGGTTAGCCACCAACCAACAGGAATGTTTATCATCTTGGCACAGAATTCATCCACGCCGGGAAGATTTCTCTGGTATTTTTCAAAGACCTTATATTTGTCGTTCCTAAAATGAACGATATCACACGATATGAATCTATCGTTCATATATTTTTTGAATTTTTCTCGATCGTCGACCAACACAGTGTAAATCCAATATGATGATTGCGAATTATTGCGTAAATGCTGAAGAGGTTTAACCCTGGGATTCGTTATCTCTCGATCATAGAATGTTCCGTTGTCAACATGCTTAACTAGATTTTGGTACAAATATGGCAACTGTGCAAGACCGATAGCTGCGTTCACATTGTTCATGTGAAATTTGTATCCCGATTCAGTGATATCCTGGGACCATTTTTCACCCGCATATTTTCTATCAAGACCAAACCATCTCAACTTTTTGATTCTTACATCGTCGGTTTTGTTCTTGGAAGTAACGGCACCACCGTCGACTGTCGTAAGATGTTTTATCGCCTGGAAGGAGAAACAAACATGGTCGCATTCATCGCCCACGTGAGCTTCGCCGTAACGAGCACCCATCGCGTGCGCGGCATCGGCAATTACTTTTACGTCCATTCTACCCACTTTTTTAAGAACTTCATACACACCATTCACATCAAATGGCATTCCCGACCAGTGAACACCAACAATTGCCTTGGTGTTAGGTGTAAGAATTTTAGCGACCGATGAAGGATCGATGTTTCCTGTTCGAGGATCGATGTCGGCCCATATAATTCTAGCCCCAAGCGTATCGATCGGTTCATTCGTTGCCATGCACGTCATCGGTGTTGATATGACGTCAGTTCCTGGACCAACCCCGGATGCTATGTACGCTAACGTCAAAGCAGACGTACCACTATTTGTCAATGACGTAAATGTGCCAAATCTGTCTGATAGACGTAACTCAAATTCATCAGAATATCTTCCTTCAGTTATTACGCCTGAATCAAAAACTTCTTGAATTTTTTGCCCAATATCGTTTGGAACGAAAACTTTAAACAACGGTATCATATTCGTTTCCTATAACACTCTATTAATTTTGGTATTTCAACATCGAGCTTTCGAAGTTGTTGCCACGATGTTTGTTCTTTTAACTTGGAACAATCAAGAGCATATCTCTCGTCACAACCACTTCGATCAGTTGAAGAATCCACGATGTCATCGTATCGTAAGTTAAAATGTGAAGCAATCTTTTCAACGATTTCTCTTACGCTGTATTCTTCGTCAGACGATACATGGTACGACTCATTGATCATACACTGATCAATTATTTTGTACAGAGCATCAACATTATCATCGACATGTATCCAATTTCTAACGTACCTACCATCACCATGAACAACAACCTTTTTACCATTCATGATGTTCATGATCGTTGCTGGTATCAATTTTTCCGGAAATTGTCTGCAACCGTAATTGTTCGTCGTTCTTGTGACAATATAAGGAAGATCGTACGTTCTCCCCCATGCATAAACCAATTGCTCAGCGCATGATTTTGATGCTGCGTACGGATTGCTTGGTTTATGTTGATCAGTTTCAGTGAAGAAACCTTTAAGGATGTCACCAAAAACTTCGTCAGTGCTTATTTGAACGAATAATGGAACCTTATATGCCCATGATGTTTGAAGATTTTTTATCTTATGATTCTTCAAAATTTCTAAAAGATTATGGACGCCAAGAACGTTCGTTGATATGAAATTCTTAGATGATGAAATTGAATTATCAACGTGTGATTCAGCGGCAAAATTAACAATGATATCGCAAAATGGAATATCATTTATGTTTGCAATATCTTCTTTGATATGAGTGTAATCACCTGAGAACCTTAGGGATGAATTTGCTGCATATGTTTCACAGTCAACGTTGATGACTTTGTGTCCATTTTTCAGCGCTAATTCAACAAAATGACTGCCTATGAACCCTAGACCACCCGTAACAACGATAGTTTTTTTTGATGACAATCTTTTCATTCTTCGTCCTTTGATAACGTTGAATTGTAATCATCCCAAGACGAAAATTTAATCGTATCTTGATTGTCAGGGTGCCATGCAGGTGAAGGAGCATTTATGATGATCGCTTCGATGTCTGATGTGTTCTCTAGAACAATCGGTACATTGGCAGGAATCTTTACGATAATTGCCCTATCGTCATTTTTTAATGACAATTTTTGAACATCAGCTTTACCATGCTTAAATTCAAGCATGACTGAACCAACGATCGCAGTTATGAATGCTTGCCTGCATTTATGCAGTATGACATCCTTTCTTACGCCTGGTTTGATCGTTGTTGCGTACAGCATCTTTGGAACGTAATTGTCATGCCATGAATCCCAATCACGGTATATTGGCATCATGATCCCATCGTTCGTCTTGTGTTGTTGTAACTCTTGCGTAACAACTGTGTGTAACTGAGAGACTGAAAATGAATTTGAATCATCGATTCTATCATTTTGGGTAAATCTATAACCTGTTTGCCCATGCGTTTCAACTCGTGATCCGGCCACTACACCGGTTTCAAATGAAAGTTTTGAGTGGAATAATCCACCGTCGTAAATTGCATTTTCCTTGTAAAGATTGTCAAAGTATTTTTGGTAATCAGCCTCGGATAAACGTTCAAGCATTGAAATCTGATTTAAGGCATTCTTTACATCAACAATACGTGACAGACCACAAACAACGGCTGTCATATTTGTTCGATAGATGTTTTCAGTATCCTCAGAAAAATAAACTTTTTCATTATTTCTGAATCTATTTACCAACGATTGCCAGGCATATCTTCTTGAAATTGATAGTGGATTTCCCTTATCGTAAAGATGCTTTTGCCTTACGTGAAATTCCTGCGTTCTAATCATGCCAACGTCAGGATTATCATCGAGGTAATTTTCACATTCCACTAAACGATCAATTCTATCATGAATACAGTCAGATTCTATCGAATAGATGAACCTTATGTTGGGATCAAATCCATTCCTAACATCACCCAGAATCATTCGATGATTATCAACGATCCATTTTAATGCTGTCCAGTAACCAACATTACGATTGGCCTTGTAAACATGTTTGAAATCACGAAATAATCCGATGATTTCATCATGCATTACGCTAGCATTATCAAATACGATTAATGATTCACGTAGTTCATTAAAATTAGGTTGAGAACGTATGTTATCAACAACCTGTTTAAGAACTTCAAAACGACTATTTTCAAGGCAACACGTTACAAGAGCGTACAACGTTTTCATGTGCTACAATGATTGTATTAACTCACGGTATGGTTTATACCCATCGGGTAACAACATCGATGAGATGTTTGGAATTGCAGGTTCTGCAAAAAACACATCATCATTGATTGCCGATGAAGGCAAAACTTGCTCAGCTATTCCAACTGGTCTAGAGACAACAGGAACATTCAAAAGCCCACATTCGATCAATGATTGTGGACCACCTTCGTGACGAGCTGTGACGGGATACTCATCAAGCGCTTGGTATAACTCATTGATTGTTTCCTGCGATGGCCTTTCGATGTACGTGAATGGCACACAATTATCCTGTAGTCGTTTGATAATGTACTGCCTTCTCCAACCTGCGAGTAAAACATGCCGTGGATGATCGCTTCTAAGACGGCATTTCATGATATACTCAGCAAGAAGATCCGGACCTTTTTCTAATTTTGGTAGAAATCTACCTCCTGAAATGCCATTTCCCTCTGTATCGCGTTGAAATGATCCCAAAATGTAACGATTAAGTGGTAATCCATGCTTCTTTCGAAGTTCTTCTTTCGTTGAAGTTGGGCGCCAGATCTTGTTATTTGCCCAATATTGTATCATCACGATAGGTTTTTGCGTTAATGCTTTAATTTGTTCATACGTTCTTTGATTGTATACGTGGTAAACATCTGTTATCTGATCACGATGTGCAAAATCTA
>Ga0172379_10000595_pt1 | contig 88788 bp, 95 predicted proteins | sample GrowelOW334metaG_FD_119756 | JGI IMG/M metagenome (GOLD analysis project Ga0172379, IMG submission 119756) | Groundwater microbial communities from an aquifer near a municipal landfill in Southern Ontario, Canada - Groundwater well OW334 metaG | ecosystem: Environmental > Aquatic > Deep...
CCACTTTGTACCAAGTTGCCCAAAGGGAGCGACCCGTCCGCCTCAAAATCGCGAAAGTTGGAATCCTCGAAAACCCCTTCAAAGGTCGCTACAATTTTGGTACTTAACCCCTCCGTCCCGCCAGGACAACTTCTTATCGGAGCGACCCGTAGGCCTCATGCCGCACGGGGCGACCCATAGGGATCTGTCCCCAAAACAAAACGACCCGAAAGGGCCGTTTTGTTGTTTTGTCTCTATACCAACTTAAGCGCAAGCAAACGTATGGTCATCGCCTGCTTGCTAACTCCGAATATAGGCGCAAGTCTGTCGATATCCATCCCCTCTTTTTTAATGGCATCCTTGACCCAATCCGCTGGCATAAGAAGAGCCGAAGCGAAAAGATTCGCCTCCCGCTCCTTCAGTTTAGGTTTTGCAAACGAGTCATCAATGATCTCATTGTAATCATCGTCTTCGGAAATGTCTTCCATGCCGTGACCAAGCAAAAAATGCCCAAGCTCGTGCGCTGATGTAAAGCGCTGTCGTACCGGGTGATGATTCTTGTTGATCGCGATAATGCCCTCCTCCTTTTTTAGAACCCCAGAAATCTTTTGGTGAAAAGGAAATGCGATGACTTCCAAGCCGAAACTTTTTGCAACTTGCTCGACAGACACAGGAGTCTCTTTACAGGCGGATTTTTTAAGCGCTTGCTTGGCGATCTCTTCAATGTATTTTGTATGAGAGTCCATACTATTCCTTCTTTCGATTGGAAAGAAACTTTTCGAAATCTGAAAGGGATTCTGAAACCCCAGGGTCGTTAGCTCCGTCACCATCTACACGAAACATCGTCAGTCCAGAGGAAAGAAAATATTCAAGTTTTTTTCCAAAATACGCAGCAATTTTCTGAATGTCGGAAATTTTCATCTCTCGAATCCCGTTTTCAAAATGCGAAATTCCCATAGGCGAATACCCAAGAAAGTCCGCAAGCTCCTTTTGTGTCAGCCCCTTCTCCTCGCGGGCTTCGCGTATTTTTTCTCCGATAACTTTTTTCAGCTCTTCCATAAAAATTGGGCTCCAAGTGTAGCCTGTGAACGCACATCCTTGCTATACAAAAGGACATGTTTTATACTTTGTTTATAAAGTGGCCTTTTGGATAGTTATATCCTACCACCGCTTCGCACGACAATCAACCACGCCCGTGCTTAACAAGGCGTAAACGAAATTTTATGGCAAATTATCACGTGACAAATAAAAAGGGCGCAGATAACTGGCGAGTTGTAAAAGATAATGCTGATCGTGCCTCCGGTATTGCCAGCACGCAGAAACAGGCAGAGCAACTGGCGAAAAAATTTGCTGAAGGTGCTGGTGGAGGCGAGGTACGCATCCACCGCCCAAATGGAGGCCCGATCCGCGATAGCGACACCGTAGCTCCGGGGCACGATTCTAATCCCCCTAGGGATGCCAAGCACTAGGTGCCGGCATACTTTTATGGAAGCCAAAGGAAATCATCTGGAGTTTATCCAAACAACCATCAATCGAATGGCCAGTAACTCTTTTCTCTTAAAAGGGTGGGCGGTCACCTTGGTGGGTGGCTTGGTTGCCCTGTCTTTCAAGGAGACGGATTGGCGCTATGTAGCGATATCGGCGGCGGTCATTTCATTTTTTTGGTTGCTGGACGGTTACTACCTATCGCGAGAGCGTCTCTTTATCAAGCTTTACGACCACGCGAGAACGGTTGCAGAAGTAAATGTCGACTTCTCAATGGATACCAAACCCTTTAGCCATCACGCGCGTTGGTTTGCGTGTACCCGATCCAGGACGCTTCTATTGTTTTACGGTGGGCTACTTTTGATTCACGTTTTTATTCTCTGTAACTTAAAGACCTATGGCAAGGAAAACGTTTTTCAGCTTCCACTTTACTCGGGACGCGTGGAGAGCCGGACAAGTGCACAACTCGGACCTTATTCCGAACGAGACCGAATTTGGGTTCATCGATGCCGCTGAGTGGGAGAAGGTTCAACGCGAAGGCGATGACTCGATCAAACGCTGGATCAACTCTCAGCTTGTAAATACATCCACTACCGTAGTGCTTATTGGTGCAGAGACGTCAGAACGAGATTGGGTAAGATATGAGATCGTGGAAAGCTGGAATCGGGGCAACGCGATCGTGGGTGTGCGTATCCATGGTGTTAAAAACATGCACGGACAAACTGATATGCCAGGCCGCAATCCACTGGATGAAATTAAACTTCCGGACGGTACCCCTTTATCTGCTTCTTGCAAAACGTACGACTGGTGTCTTGAAGATGGAAGAACCAACCTTGGCGTGTGGATTGAATACGCGTACAACGCCAAACAAGCTCAACTTGATCATGGTCTTGCTCAGAAATTAAGTCACGCTCCCGATCATCAGACCGCTCCATCGGCGAGAAGTCTGCCAAGTATCGCCCCTGTCCCAACCCTCATTCGGGAACCCGCAATGCCTTGGTCTTATTAAATATGTCCTTCGCGGGCTTTACGGCAAACGAGATCAATGCTGTTTTGGGAAAGTTTCCAAAGCTTGAACTAGTAGAAACCAACCTTTGGCGTGGTGAACTTGATATCTACGCTGAATACGACGCGCATAAAGTCAGGGATACGTTCTCAGTAGAAATCGAGATCCTCGAAGCCTACCCGCACCAGATTCCCCTTTTGCGAGTTTTGGGTAATCGAGTTAGGGAAATTGGGAGCAAGTACTCCTTAACGGATTTGAGAGATCTACACTACAACCCGGCGGGAACCGCCTGTCTTTGCGTTAAACAAGTTGAGCTAAAAAAATTTCCTGCTGGCTCCAGCCTTACGCTCTTTATAGAAGAGCTTGTGACACCCTATCTTTATGGCCTGAGTTATTATGACACTCATGGCAGGTGGCCCTGGCAAGAGTACAGCCATGGAGGCTTGGGTCTACTCGAGTATCTTGTTGATGACCCGGTCGAGCAAAGTAAGGACAGCCTTAGGCAGCTCGCGCCTCACTTTGTGAATGACGATAATTGGAAAAGGTATCGCAAACAGATCAGACTCCCGAATCCTAGACGAACATGCACGTGCAAATCTGGCAAACCATTTTCCACTTGTCACCCGCGGGCATGGAAAGGGGTACTGCTCCTGCATGCTGATCTGAAGCGTCTCAAATTAAATGCTTATAAACTTTTTACTCGATCTTAATATTCTTCCTTACGAGTGCTTGAAGCCATCTCCCGGCCGATAATTTTTATATATGGACGGGATGGTTGGAAAAGACAAAGAAGCACAATATACTGATTCGTATCTATGAGCATCGATTTTGATCTACGGCTTTGGGATAGTAATAAGGCTAGCGAGCACTGGCTTTCTTGGCTTGAAATGTCGCCCGCAAAACGAGCGACAGCAGAGCCACAGGAACAGGTCATGTCTGTACTTGAAATCATGGCAAAGGATGATGCCCCTAAAGAATGGATAACGGGAAGACTTGCCATGCTTGACCTCGCTTTCGGCCAGGTTGGTGAGCCACTGCCAATTAATAACCTGGAATCATACGAACCCTTCGCGAGACTCCTCCTCATTGCATTCGCGGATTGTCCATCGGAAAACGGAAAACTGCCATCACCTCGGCTAATGTTGCATCCTCTCTATTATGAACGTCTACTCGAAACAGTGAGCGAAGAGACTATCAACAACCTCATTACCACCTCGATACTTTCTGGAGAGAAGTTAACTGGACTACGACGTATTCTTGACCCGATTATCATTCCTGAAGACCCTTCGTTTGCCTCAACACTTGCCGATGCACTGGTAAACTTTTGGAACCACCTTGAACCATTTTTTCGCAAAGCAGTCGAACTCGACGCAGGGCGCGGGAACATTGTTATCTTCGAGACGGTAAACGGCGAAGTCGGCAACCCTCATCTCTTACAACGTGCAGCTCAGCATGAACAATGGCTACGCGAGTCTTCCGGCTAGATCGTGGAGGAAGCTACGAAATGTATTTCTACCCGTTCCGCCACATCCTGCAAAAAAACCCAAAGCTTCGCAGCTATGGGTTTTTCATATTGTAGGACAATGACGGATACAACGAGACGGTGGCCAATCTGTCTCATGAAAAAATCCCTAGCAAGCGCTAAGGATTTTTATTGGAATACAATTTATTTTTCGCCGCATTGTGTGTCCATAGAATACTGGAGACTCATTCCCATCAACGCGATGAACATCATAATCGTTGCACCAGACCAGTCATTTGCACCAAATCCACGAAAAATAACCGCATAAAGCATCATGAGAATGCCAAGGATGTACGTCAACATGCTGCGTGAAGAAGATAACGTGGTCATATGTTAGACGATAATTTTATCTCCCCGAATCACACGAATAAGCACAACAATAATCGCTACGACGAAAAGGATATGAATGAATCCTCCCATTGTGTAGGACGTCACAAGACCAAGAAACCAGAGGATCAGCAAAATCATCGCAACGGTCCACAACATATACAAAATATTACCGCACAGATTCCGCATAAACGATCGTGTATGCACCATGCACCACAATGAACAATAGCGCAATGATTTTAAAAACTTCAACTCTTCGGTCTTTCTAAAAATCGATGTACAACCTTTTGCCATTTTGCAAGTGGCTCATATCGGAGAAGGCTCACTATCGCTTCCACATCATACCCACTTTCTTCAAGCTGCGTTATAGCATTGAGCCCATTTCGAATATTCCGAAAATAGATATCTTGGTAAAATTCTCTTTCAAGACTTTGATGTACATCTTCTGGAGCAGTCGCTAGGATATCTATTTCTTGTGCCCTTCGTCTCTTAAGATAATTATACGAACTGTCCGATTCTTCTCGTGTAAAAAGATCGTAAATTTGTTCTCTTGTCAGATCTCCGTCAACTATATAGGCGAGAATCTCATTTCTTGCCGTAACTTCATCTACCAGACGCGCATCCTTTAGGTACTCCTCATAAGAAAAATAACCTTCGTCCATTTCTTCTTCAGATCCGAAGCGCACTTCTTCTACGAGTCTTTGGATAGCGTGTTCAGTTTCGTGGGCAAGAACGCTTTTTGATTTAACTTCTGATTCTTCTGAGAAATCTTCAACCTTTTCTACTAGGAGCGTTCCCTTAAGCTCGTCTTGTCTTGCTTCGGATAAAAAACTAGCAATACTTTCCTGCACCGAAGAAGACGGTTCTTCTGACGCCGCATCGTTCTGCGCATCTTTCAGAAATGTGTTATCAGCAAAAAGAGCGTAATCTTTAATGTCGGCGCAGCGAATCATGAGCGTCATTGGACCTGCAATAATTTGGACTTCTCCCACAGGGCGCCTTCCACTAAGGGCGAGAAAAAGATCATTATCATTAGGAAATTTTTCACGATATTTTTTTACGGCTCGATGCATTTCCTTATAGGTATCGCATATAGACTCCACTACTATATATGCGCCAAAATCAATCAAACTTTTTTCTGTTTCGTTATCACAAATTTTCATGAGTTCTAAGGTGGAGATATCCGGATTTCTCATTATGGCCGCAACAAGAAGTTTTTCAATTCGAATTCGTGTTTCTTGGCTCTCTTTAATATCTTCCCTTATTTCTCTGATGCGCCGTGCGCGCTTTGACTTCGGCACGTTTCGAAGATCTTCAATTTCTCGTGATAAAAAGAGTCGATCTCCTTTCCTTCCTATTTTTTTAGGAACAATCCGATCTTTCCTTTCTGTAACGACCTGTGAAATTTCTGTTTCTTGAGCAAGAACTGGAGTTTCTTGTTCTTTATTTGTTTCTGACGCTCTTTTTTCTTTAGCTAGAATTTCTCCATTTATAATTGCACGGATTCTTGTGATCGTTTTTCGCACAAGAAGCTCCGCCTCTGTACTCATAGCCTGGTCAATCTTCAAGAAAATTGCGAAAGGGTTGGCAACAACGTCGGCCGGAGTTCTTGGTATGAGGAGATCTTTAATTTCTCGGCTTTCTCGACCTTGAAGGAGCGTATGTTCTATTCCTATCATTATCTGATTAAATTTGTTTTGAAGAAACAAAACCTTCTCAATACATTGAGTCGCAAAAATTTCTGGACTCAAACTTTGGGCTTCCCGAGCTAATTCTTTTGAAGAAACTTCTTGTGTTTTTGGTTTTTCTACTGAAACGGCTTTTGGTCGTGGATCACCGAACATAAAGATCCTTTTTTGTTTGTTGGACTTGTGTTTGTTGTACCTGTCTACTTACAGCAAGAGAGAGCTGACGAGTTCTCTCTTCAAGTTTTTCAAATTCAGCATAAAAGTGGTCCATTTCTCTTTGAATTGCAGCATTTTTTTCTTCAGGCGTCATATACGGCTCATTGATTTTTTGTGTTTACAATAGCATTTCCATTCTTAAAAATACATCACACAAACCGTTCATATTTCTTTCAATTTGAAATTTGTTGCATCTTTTGTAAAGTATACCCACAAAATGCTATTTTTTTCCGCATCATAAGAAAACGCATGGTACCTTACATACTAGGTAAAAATTGCGAATTATGAGTCAAATACTAAAACACTTATTGCTCTCAATTCTTCTTATTACTATCGGCGCAATAACTGGCTGGATACTTCATTCTAGGTCCACTCTGTCAACCGCGGAAAACAATGGAGTCTCTCTCCGACTAAGCTCAGATGTCTTTCCGATGATCAAGCCATTACTCGCATGCAGCATCGACGCAAAAAATCCAACGGCAGAATACAATGATCTCAAAAAATCACTAGAAGATTCCGTTGCAAGACTAACTGCTTCAGGAGATATCGAAAGCGCTGGAATCTACGTCCGAAATCTTGATAATGGATTCTGGACATCAGTAAATGGAGACAACGAATATGTTCCGGCAAGCCTCATGAAAATCGTCACAATGTTTGTCTATCTCCTTCAAGCAGATACCGACCCTTCCGTTCTCAACGAGACGATAACAATCTATACCACAGACGAAAATGCAAGCCAGAATATCGTTCCAGAAAAAACTGCAGAAGTAGGAAAGGCATATACAGTCCAAGAACTTCTGGAACTGATGATGGAATACTCAGATAACACAGCAAAACGCGCACTCGTAGAAAAAATGAGCATCCCGATCTTTCAACAAGTTCTCGAGGCGCTAGAACTACCGATGCTCACAAACGATGAAACCGCACGCTATACAATCTCTCCTCGCCTATATTCAAGGTTCCTGCGTATTCTCTATAACAGCACGCTTATCTCACAAAAGAATTCAGAAATTGCACTTGAATGGATGGCAAAAAGTAACTATACCGCTGGACTTGTAAAAGGCATCGGCGAGTCCGCCACCATCGCTCATAAATTCGGAGAAACAAGTATAGACAACCCTGACGGATCTTCGTCCTTTCAACATCATGATTGCGGCATTGTCTATTCAGAAAATCCATATGCCATATGCATAATGACCCAAGGAAAAGACCTTTCAATTCTTGCAAAATCAATCGCGTCATTCGCCAACACAGTGAATACTTTTATGGTGACACAATAAAATCCGTGTATGCTCTCTTTAAGAATCATTAAACCTTCATCACTATGATGTACAAAGGTGGATGCAATGTGCACAAAGTTGCGGCAATCCTTGTTTGGATAGGAGCAATAAACTGGGGACTCATTGGGTTCTTTGACTGGAACCTCGTTCATACCCTTGTTGGAGGCCTCTCGAGCATTCTTGAAAGCGTCATATACATGCTTGTTGGACTTTCGGCTATTGCAATGTTACTTGGAACCAACTGCAAAATGTGTAAGAAGTAAGGATAAAAAAACACTCTCGATTATTTCGAGAGTGTTTTTTATCCACCGTAAAGCGTTAATGAAAGTTGTCCTCCGCCCCCCGTAACATATGCCACACGATCCTTAACCTTAAGATAACCATGACGAACTAGAAAGGCGTGTGAGCGCGGAACGAAAGTTCCAGTTTCAAGAGGAGTCACAAATGGAACAACACCGGCATACAACACAAATCTTCGAGCAATATCGTCATCTTCACATCCAACAAAAATTGGAACGTGCGGACGATATCGAGGCAAGCATTCAACAACATCTGGAATCGTTGTTGGTGCAACAATCGCATCAATGAGACCTCGAGCAGCGAGAACTCCAACAGCATGAGCCATTGCGTGAATAGGAGTATCAACATCACTAGCCAGCACTTCAACTTCATCAAATCGAGATGATTCGGCCTTATCGATCACGGCAACCATTGCCTGTACGGTCGCTGCCGGATATCGCCCACTAGCAGATTCACCTGAAAGCATTACCGCATCAGCATGATCAAGCACCGCATTCGCAACGTCGGAAATCTCTGCACGCGTTGCTCTGGGATTTCTAGACATTGAATCAAGCATCTGTGTTGCCACAATAATCGGCTTTCCTGCTCGTCGACACTTTTCAACAAGTTCTTTCTGCACTATTGGAACATCTTCCATTGGAATCTCCAATGCAAGGTCACCTCTACCAAGCATGATCCCGTCAACAACTTCAAGTATTTCATCGAATCGTTCAACGCCTAACTTTGTTTCAATCTTTGCCATGATCCAAGGCGCGCGAACTTTATTTGATCGCGCCGATGCTTGTGAAATTTTTCGAACTCTCTCGGCAATCTCTGGTTGAGAAATAAACGAAAGCACAATCCAGTCAACACCATGCGCAACACCAAAAAGTAAATCCGCATGGTCCTTTTCTGTAAACGGATCAATCCGAATAACGGAATCCGGAAAGTTCATCCCTTTGTGCGATTTTAACAATCCTCCATAAGTAACTTTTGCGTAAATCTTCGCTCCACTTACTTTTGTTACTTCTACTTCTAAAAATCCATCATCAAGCAAAATTCGGTGTCCCTTCTGAACATCCTTATGCAAATTTTTATACGTCACTGGGATTGGACCATTTGTCTCGTATTTTTCTAAATCTGTTGAGAAAACGACGGACTGTCCAATGTGCAATTCGATACCGTGGTCAGGAAGCGCGCCGACACGAATCTTCGGCCCCTGTAAGTCTTGCAAAATTGCAACGTATTTCCCTGCCTTTTTTGCTGAAGCATGAATGGATCGCATGAGAAGTTCATGCTCATCATGTGTCCCATGCGAAAAATTTAAACGCGCGACATCCATTCCGGAACGCATCATTCGAACAAGCATTAATGGAGATGCCGATGCTGGTCCGATGGTACAAATAATTCGCGTTCTTCGATTCATAGCGCATCTATTGTAGCATGCGACTATTTTCCATTCTTGCTCAATTGCTTTAATTCTTCTTCAAACATTTCAAGTCCCTCAAACGAGCGATAGACTGACGCAAAACGAATATACGCAACTTTATCAAAATGTTTCAACTGCTCCATAACAATCTCTCCAAGATCAGCACTCGTGATTTCTCCAGAACGAACTTTCTGAATTTCGCGCTCTATTGTGTGAATAAGAGCATGAAACTGAATTTGAGTATAAGGACGTTTCTCTAAAGACTTCTTCAAACCAGATTCAAGCTTCTCTCGACTATAAGGTTCTCGCCTTCCGTTCCTCTTCACAACCGCACAATCAATAAGCTCCATCTCCTCTACTGTTGAAAATCGAAAAGCACATCGAGTCCGCTCGCATTCTCGTCGTCGACGAACAGACATCCCATCTTGAGAAAGGCGTGAATCGATGACCTTTGTTGATTTATAGTCACAAACAGGACAACGCATGAAATGAACAAAAAAAGAACAGACTACATCATCTTCCTACGAATAAAAGCTGGAATACCAAAATCGTCATCGTCTACTTTTACTGTTGGATTTTGCACCGGCAATGACGTCGTAGATTGTGGCTGCTGCAATCGATCCTGCAACATTTGCTCATGAAAACGTGACGACGATTCTGAATCATTACGCTGTGGCTCCTTTTGACGTATAGGATCAGCGGCATGCTCACTAAAACTACTGTTTTGTTGCTCAATCGGAGTCACCGAATACTGAGGAACTTTTCGCGCCTCAAATGGAGCTTCAAATGGATTTGCAACACGAGACGGACCACGAAAATCTTCGCGTCGAGAAACTGGCGTTGGAGACCAAACAGAGCGAGGAGCAATTTCAACATCGCCCGCCAAGCTTGGTACTCGACGTGCTTCGTGACTATCAAAACCAGTTGCCACAACCGTAATTCGGACCTCGTCACCAAGATTCTCGTCAATATTCGCACCAAAAATTACGCGAGCATCGTCGTCTGCAGATCCAGTAATTACCTTCGCGGCTTCTGCAACTTCATACATTGCTAAATCAGGGCCACCAGTAACAGTAAATAAAATGCCTTTCGCTCCATCGATCGAAATCTCCAGAAGAGGACTTGCGATTGCCTGTTTCGCGGCCTCTACTGCCCTGTTTTCTCCAGAAGCATGGCCTATACCCATCAAAGCAGACCCCGCATTAGACATGATCGCCTTTACGTCTGCAAAATCAACGTTAATTAATCCTGGAAGTGTAATGATTTCCGCAATCCCCTGCACGCCCTGACGCAAAATATCATCAACGATCTTAAACGCATCTAAAAGCGAAGTCTTCTTATCAATTATCTGAAGCACTCGGTCATTTGGAATGGTAATAATCGTATCAACGTGCTGCGAAAGCTCTTGGTATGCCTCCTCTGCAATTCGTTTGCGCTGTGCACCCTCAAAACTGAAAGGTTTTGTTACAACAGCAACAGTGAGGGCACCAGTTTCACGCGCAATCTTTGCAACCTCCGGAGAAACACCGCTCCCGGTTCCACCGCCAAGCCCACATGTCAAAAAAACCATATCAGCACCAGCAATTGCATTACGAATATCGTTCGCGTTCTCTTCAGCAGCACGTCGTCCAACCTCTGGGTTCATGCCAGCACCAAGTCCACGGGTAACCGTCTTCCCAATCGGAACTTTTACTGGAGCAGGATTTGCATGCAGGGCCTGAGCGTCTGTATTAACAGCAATAAAATCAATTCCACGAAGCTTCATGGCGATCATGCGACTTATAGCAGAACCGCCGCCGCCGCCAACACCAACAACCTTTATTTTTGCACATGTCTCGATATCGGGCTTAATTTCCACCATAGCTGAACAAACAAAGGGTTCAGAGTTATCCTTCATGAACACAAAAATAGCACAACCAATTCAAATCCCGAATACTGAATATGATCACCGTATAGTATAGCGTGTTTTTGGGTCAAACCACGCTGTGCATGGAAAGTGAACGATTCCGTAAAATTTAACAAATTAGTACAAAAAAGCTCCTTTTTCAGGAGCCCTTTCCAAAACCATTTCACAAAATTCCTCATGGAATTAATGACTTCATCCATTTCCGAAGTTGATCTGCAACCTTATCAACGCTTTTAAATTTAAGGAGCGACCCTAAAGAAAACTTTCCCCTACCAGCTCCACGTATAGCATTACCCCAAATAGCCAAACCAATAGCAGTCGCAAAAGTTGGATCATGAGCCTCATCAATAACACTTGAAATTCCACTCACTACTCCAATTGAACACGGAAGTCTAAGAACGTGCTTCGCAACGTCAACAACACCTTCAAGTTTTACAGTCCCACCAGTAAGCACGGCACCGACTGGCAACATTCCCGACCTATCAATCTTCCGAAGTTCATTATCTGCAGCTTCAAAAATCTCTTCAAGACGTGCCTCAATAATCTCCGCAATAAAACGAATCTTTACCATTTCATCACCATCTACTCCAAAATCCGCAAGCGAAAATTGCGCCTTTCTATCAACATGATCGGCAATAGAATTGCCGTACTGCATCTTTATCCGTTCAGCGATTTCAATAGAAGTTCGAAGCCCTATCGCGATATCATTCGTAATATGGTCTCCTCCAAAAGGTAAAACTGCCGTGTGCAAAAGATCGCCCTCTTCAAAAACTGCAAGCGTCGTTGAACTAGCTCCAATATTCAATACACAAACACCAAGCTCTTTCTGTCGTTGCGTTAATACAGCCTCTGCAGTCGCCAGCGGTGTATATACCAAGTCATCAATATCAAGTCCTGTCCGATAAACACTTTTTGTAAGATTTTTGATATGTGACGCTAGCGCTTCAATAATCAATGCATCAACCTCAAGACGAATTCCATTCATCCCAACAGGATCTTTAACACCCCGCTGACCATCAACAGTAAAACTTTTTGGAATGACGTGAAGAATATCGTAATTTGTTGGAGCTGCAACAGCTCTTGCCGCTTCCATGGCCCGCTCAACATCCTCTTCCTTAATATCCGCATCTGATCGAGAGACTCCAATAACTCCACGACTTTCTTGAACCAGGATACTCTGACCCGCAATCCCGACCCAAGCACTATTGATTGCGACTCCGGTCATTCGCTCTGCTTTTTCGAGCGCCTTTGAAATAGCAGAAACAGCGTCTTCCAAACTTGAAATTGCGCCTCTATGCACGCCAAAAGACGGCGAAGATACTGCGCCAATAACATGCAATCGAGGCTTACCATCTTCACCTGGCATGAGCTGAGTCACTGCCACGCGAATTGTAGAAGACCCGATATCAAGACCTGTAAGAATGTCGTCAGCCATAGCGCAAAGTCTCTGTCAATTATATCACGCACGCCCTCCAGAGAATTTGCAAGATTGGCATAATGTGAGGCCAAAAAATCAAATATCCAACCATTACCGCAACAATCGCAGTTAAAAGAACGGCTCCCGCCATCATATCCTTTATATCTCGAACTACAGGACTTACACGCGGAGCAACCGCATCAATAAACCTTTCAAAAATACTATTCACAATCTCAAGAACCAAAACTGCAAGAACAATAAATGACAGAGCCACACGTTCCCATGTCTGCAAAGACCCCATAACTATCATTAATCCAAAAACTCCAGCACCGGCAATGATCTGTAACCGAAAACTCTGCTCTTCCTCAGTAATCCGTACAATACCAGCAACTGCATGGTACAAACTTTTCCAAAAACTTTTCAAAGAAATCATAGGATTTCGGCAACGAGTAAATCTTGAAGCGGAAACATTATAGCGGCATCAGAAGGATTCTCATGATCATGCCCGAGGACATGCAGAGTGCCATGCACAATTAAATCTATAAGTTCAAGTTCTACATCTCCATTCTCAGCTTGCCGGCTCGCTTGATCAAAAGAGATGACAATGTCACCCAACGCACCCGTTTTCTCAGAAAAATCAGAAGCGAAAGACAAAACATCAGTCACGGAATCTTTTTTTCGATATAACCTGTTTAGTCGGTGTATCTCTTCATCGTCAACAAATGAAATTCCAATCACCCCCCCTATACCAAGAAAGTGAGCGCTCACAGCACTAGCAATGCTCTGATATGTTTCTTCAGACAGCGTTTCTTCCTTTGGAATTATGCTGTCTTCAATGTCAAAAATGATCATGGCATCACGGTTAGACTATTAACCATCATGGCAAATGTTTGGGTATATGAAATTTCCATTGATGTGGAAAGTGCATACGTCATTACGTATACCGTTTCTCCAAGATCAACATACGCAGCAAGATCGTCCTCACTCCGAAGCGTGTAATAGCCCTCCTTCGTATACGATGCCTGCAATGTAGCCAAATCTACATCCTTTATGTTCTTCAAAATCCAATCTTCCACTGTTAAATCAACGTCCTTCAAGCTCCATGTCACTACAATAGAAGCAACATTTGGCGTTTTAAAAGTCACCATGCTCTTAGCCGCATCAACAGAAGCTTTCCAGCTCACTGGATAATATAAAGTGAATGGCAAAGTACTATCATTAAAAACTTTTACGGCGCCAGTATCAAGTAACGTTGAAGGCGCAATACCAATTGGATCATATCTATGAAACACCTCGTTCCCATCAAGAAACGTATCGCCATCAGAATCGGGATTCCGATAATCCGTTCCATACATACGCTCTTCAATGTCTGTCAGTCCGTCACTATCCGAATCTTTCGAAGGTTCAGGTTCGACAGGAACCTCAATGACCGGTTTTTCTACTGAAGGAATAACTGGAAGCGCTACAGTCGGAGTCAAGTCAGCTACAGGCGTCTGTATCTGTGACTTTACAAGAATCACATAAATAGCAGAACCTATAGCACAGACAACTAGCACAGCAATAACTATAACTGCCCACACCGGTACCCGACGTTTAGGAGTTCGGATTAACTGACTTTGCGAAACTGGTAAAGGCGCAACAGGCTGAGCAACTACCGGAATAGGAACTGGCTCAGCGTGCAATTCAGCCACAACACCAAGAAAATCTTTCGGCATGACATGAATAATAACGCCCAAATCTTTCGCAACTGGCAAAGCTTGCTCTAAAGACGCGGAGGAAGTCTGGGCATTTTTTTTGCCAAAAAAATTCATAAGCATCTAGCTGCCCTGTGGAACCGCAAACAGCTTTCCTTCTCCATTAGGGTTATAACCAGAAGACACCTCTTGTCCATCAAGATATCCATCACCATCTGTATCTGCCTTTCGTGGATTTGTGCCATAAACCTCCACCTCCTCCTTATCACCCAACCCATCACCATCTGTATCCACTTTAGTAACCGATGTTCCAAGTTCCAGCTCTCGAGCATTCGTCAACCCATCCCCATCACTATCCAAAAGTGTTGCAGGATTAGTCGTAACAGTTGGAGAGCTCGATGTTTCGGATCCAGATGACTCTTCCGCCGCTATACCCTCCCCGGAAACCTCATCTATAGAAGTGTCTGAAATGCCAGAATCAGAAACAGCATCAACAACACTAGAATCATCTGCTGGTTGCACCATAATTCGATATGCAAAAAATCCAGAAGCTGCCAAAATCACCACAACAATACCAACGATAAAAATGATTTTCATGGCACTCCCCCTTCCTATTTCATTCACTGGTGGCTCCTGATGCAAGCCGGAAGGCATCGTTCCATATGTTGGCGGCAAATGCGTAGGAGGCGGAGCAATCACGACCTGAGGCTCTAAAGGTGCATTTGGCGATGATATAGGAGCTGTTGGAGAAGGCTTCTCTGTTCCCGCGAACATGTCTTTTGGTTCTTCAAACATAAAGGAGATTAAGGCTTGAGCGGATCGTGACCAGTCTCAACTTCTTGAAAATCAGTATACCCGTCTCCATCGGTGTCTGCCTTTTGATCAGACGTTCCGAGTTCTGACTCCTCAATAAGTGAAAGTCCATCTTCATCACCGTCAATCGATGTAAATACATCCTCACATTCAGCCTTCTGATCTCCTGTGAATATTGCGCATCCATCTAGATTACCAGAGAGAACAACGGCGCTCAGCGCGCCTGGAAAATCACAAGTCGAAGCATCAATACCATATTTTTCACATTCACCATTTGCGATAACAACATCAACAAGCTGACCCTGGCAACCAATTTTCATTGTTGCGTCAGTAATAGCTGCACACATCCCATAATTCTTTGCTTTTTTTGCGGCAACGAGTGTTGCCCCATCCTGACACCTTGCCTCATCATCCCCAGAAAGCATAGAACACAAGGATGGGTCTGCGTTGTCATTCGCAATTAACGAAACACAATTCAACAACTTTGCTCCTGCTAAACCGTCACAAACAGAAACTTCCCCTGTTACACGAGCAGCATCTGCTCTTGCATTCGCCTCGCACTCCTCAACATTATCCGCTGTCGCACAAGAGGATTCTGCTTCACTAATAATACTTTTTGCTTGATTCAGTGCAGTAACATCAACATATGTTAATGAATACATCTGATATGCATAATATCCAACAACACCAACTCCAATGATTACCGCAGCAATAACTGCAAGCTGAACTTGAAATTTTCGTACTTTCCACCAAGGAGCTACCGCAATCGGCTGCTCCTCAAGAGAAAAGTAATTTTGATTATTCGGGTCGAGCATATGGGCAAAATCACGGCGCACAATACTCAATTCGAACATTGCTGACATTGATCGTTCCTTCACCACGGAAGTTCACCTGAATAGGAACCGAAGTCTCGTTCACGCCGTCACAGGCAAACCCACTTGGCCATGGTAAAGAAATATTACGCGAATCACCAACCGCACCCGAATCAAGAACAACATCGCCATCACTAGATGAAAGCAGTACAGCCGTACCGTCCAAAATAGACGTGACAATACCTTCATACGCAGCAGAAAGGTCTTCTGAACTAGACCCGTGATACGCGTAATCAATAAGGTTCTCTTCATTATAGGAACCCGTGCTACACATTCCGATAACTCTTACCAATGGATTACAAATTGTATTGCTCGACCATCGATTCATATCCTCTAGAAGACTTTCTGTAGTAGTGAGTGCCAACGAATAAAGTTCAATTCCTTCTGTTTTTAATATATGCAATGCAGCGCTATCAGCATCTGCCTCTATATTTGGCGATCCATCACTAAGTAAAATGATTATTTTTGCGACATTCACAGCGTCCGTCTCTGTCGCGAGTAAATCTCGCGCAGCATCAAGCCCAGCTCCAGTATCTGTATTATTTTCAGCGCTATATTCACGAACATAATCATTTAAAATACTCTCAGAATCCTGATCTAAAAATGATGAAGTATCTGTAAAGGCATCAGTCGCATAATGCACAAGCCCGATATGCATCTTATCTCCAAGTTCATCAAAAAGAGTGCCTATGGCCGTATTTATACTTTCTTGAGCCACTGCAAGACGCGTCTCAGAAGAACCAGAAATTGCAGAGCTCATCGAGCCTGACGTATCAGTGACAAACACAACATAAACATCGGGCCTGTCTACATTCTCAAAATCAACATCGGCAACAAGATTACCAGCCACGGTACATGCTGGAATCTCTATAGTCGCAGCATTCGGAATACTTGCCGTACTTTCCGTACTAAAACTATATAAATCAACATCATTCTCGGACGATGCGCCTGGTTGATTTGATGTAAGCAAGAGCGTGCTCGTCGATTGCGAGACTGGACACGTTGAAGCACAACTCGAGGCACACACCGGCAACACACAACTACCCGAACCCGTAGGAAACAATCGGCAATATGCAGAATCAGTAGAAGGCGTTCCGATTACCATGCTCGCAGTACAGTATTCCCCATTCTGATCTCCTCCGTTACAAAGTCCGACCGCTCTACACGTATAGTCACCCGAAAGAGAATCAAGGGTATTGCAAACTCCATTCGTTGTATCTGTCACTGAGTCATACCAGACATATGGTGTATCTGATCCATCACAATATTCATCACCGTTCGCTACACCGTCACCGCAGAATTCTCCAGAAGATGTTGTATAGCTGCAATCAACAGAACACGCAGTACACGTCGAACCATATGCTGAACTGCATCCTCCGCCGTTTCCAGTGCCCTCATCACAATCTTCAACACCGTCATAGATGTACGCATCTCCACACACATTCACAGCACACTCCGTTGTACAACCATCAGTTGCAACGTCATTCCCATCATCACATTCTTCAGAACCATCAACAACGCCATTACCACATGATTCGCCGTCTGTCTTGCAGTAGCTCCAAGATTCCCATCCGCACATAGCTCCAGCATCTTCGCTGTCACAAGTTCGAATATGCGCAGTTTCATACGTTAAACCAGAAGTTATACACGCGCCACCGGCACTCTCACATAAGAGAGATGCCACCAAATTCAAAGTAGGATCCCATAAAGATGACGCGCAGAGATATCCATCTTTAGTACCACCACTGCATATATAGCCCTCTGTTGGACATTCACCGTAAAAAGAACTTCCACAAGTTTCTCCATGACCTTCACAATTCTCATCACTAAAACATGCAATCATTCCATCGGCGCATATCTTCCCTGGATACGGAGATGTATTTCCATCACAAGACTCTCCAACGTCAACAACAGAATCTCCGCAATAACTTGCCGGCCCACGACAGTCCCATGCACAAGTCGCATTTTCAGACGTGCTATACGTTCCATTTCCTCCAATACATGCTCCAAAAGCTCCACCATATGCCCGACCTGCTGTATAAGTTGTCGAATCCCCACAATCACATGCCTCACCTCCGCTCACAAGACCGTCACCACAATATTCTGCACCGTCAAATGTACATAACGCGCCACAATATCCGTATTTTCCATTAAATTCCCCATCGTCGCATAGTTCTCCCAAGTCTATATCAACCACTCCGTTACCACAGGTTCCGGTATTACATACCGCGTCAGAAGCAGCTGTGTATCCAAGGCAGTCACTGTCACAAGAAGCATTCACTGTGCCTGAAATATCATCAGCTGTTCTACATGGATCTGCGTTTATATCGCCAACCTCACATACCTCCGTTGTACCGTCACTATTTATTCCAATGATTCCGTCGCCACAAGAACTTGATATTCCATAAACGTCACCATCACAATATGAAGACGTATAGAAAGTAACATTATCCGTCGAGTCACTCTCTATTGGATCTGCCCATGGCAACGTTGTGTATTCAAGATCTGTCGCGAGTTCATATGCTCGAGTTCCGACTGATCGATAGTGATACACATGAGAACCAACAGGACACGAATATGCGCCAGTAGCTTGATTCACGCATGTTGCCGAATCATATCCGGAACACTCTGCATATGTATTCAATGGATCAACTGGGAGCGTATCTCCATTTAATGCCCCGCCAAACGTCGAGGTCCAGGACCCCCATGCACTTGAAGCTAAAGCACGCACAGCAGTACCAGAAGATAATGCCGGAACAATAGCCTCACATGTCTCATCATCTGGACAATCGGCATCTTCCGCACAGGTCTGAGTCACTGTGCTACTACACGTTCGGCTCTCTTCACCGTACACATCGACTGCCGAAGCAATATCTTTCAAATCAGACAAGCGCTGCGTGTCATGTGCAATTTCTAATCTTTCTGCAGAATCTGCAACATTCGTAAGGAATCCAGCATTCGCGATCATCTGTTCATAAATATTTTTTGTTTCGTCCGAAGCTCCTTCGTTGTACGAAATAACCACAATGTTTGAATATAACCTTCTCAAAGTAGAATTCGCCGCCGCAACGTACGTCGATCTCTCGTCTGTAATCGCCTGAAAATTATCAATCGTCGTTTCAGTTGGAGATCCGGTGAATCCTTTTGACTCATACCATGCCAAAGGACTCAAATGATCAGGATTTTTTAGAACGCGTACACCAATGGCATCCCCGGCAGAGTCTACGCCGCTAGACGTGGAAGAAGAATCAACTTCAAAGAGATATTCTTTTAGCACATCAGACGATGGCAATGACGGCGCAAGAACAACTGTCACGTCAGGAAGATCGTCAGTGGCGATATCAGAATCTCCATAATCCTGACAATATGATGTGGAAAAATTCAAGTACCCGCTAGCTCCTGACCGTGCAAATCCATTTGCAAATCCTGTCTCATCATCACTCCATGGGAAACTTGCTAAATCTGGCCACGTATTCTCACAAAGAAAGGCAGTAACATCAGAAGTGCCAGTAATAACATCGCCAACTGTACCGCCCTCGCTATCTGCAGTAATAGTCACTGTTGCAGAAACAACTGCGTCTCCATTTTTTCCCGCTGCAGTTACAGCTGCGGAATCCAAAACTTCTCCATCTGCCGCAACGGTCACAATAGTAGTTTCACTGCTTGACCAACCAGACCAATCCCAATCATAAACGTCTGCTATGCCAACAATTTCTTGACTAGTATCTCCATGATACGAAATCGCCGACGCAATAAAGTCATGAGACTCATCACCTTCGGTAAAAACATATGGAGAATCTTCCAAAGTATCAACAATAGAGACGCGATCAACGGCACAAATGTCATTTCCGGTCTTAAAAGTCATCAACGTAGACGTTCCAAGTGCCACACCGAGTTTAGATGTAACACCAAGAGAAACGTCATCGTCAGTTGCATTATCTCCGACAATGATCAATGAGTACGTTGACTCCTCCTCAAGAGCGACATCCGTTTCCATCGTCACTTTATACGTTCCATTACCAACTGCAGTTTGCGCAAATGAAGTTACAGGAACAACGCAATCTGTGGATTCAGCCGCTCGAGCATTCGCGCCAAAGAAAAATACTTTTACCGTCGCAACAACACGCTCAAACCAATTCATTGCAAGATAACTCGACGTTGTGTAGCTATCTGGACACTCCTGACCCTCGGCAAGAATGAGCTCGGCATACATTTGATACGTTTTCGTGGTCTCGTCATCTTCTACAGTAGTCTTTATAAACGAATCCGTATCCATCTCTCTGTCGAATACCGCTGTAATCGCAGAATTACGACAAACGTCATCTCCAGTCGGTGCCATTGAAACAACCTTCGGGCGAGGAACGCAGCAATTCGATGTTCCCACGCCATTCAAAGTCGAATCTGTGCAATCCTGATCGGATTCCGCAGTACAACTCAACATCCATAATGCCGTTGCTGTAAGGCTTGAACTTGGTTCAGTTACAGAAATATTTGCAATGGCAGTATTCGTTTCTAAACTCACTTCACCAGCAGCGTCGTCAGTAATTTGCGCAACCTGAACGGAGTCTTGTCTTCCATCACCAGAAGAACTACTGGATTCACATTCAGAATATTCTCCAAGTCCAGAAACTCCATCTCCACATACAGACGGATCTGAATAACTCACTGATGAACCGATAAACGTACAAGAATCTGAACAACCCTCATCCCCATCACAATCTTCACCAATGCCGCTATCAGAAATAAGATCGACGCTATTGTTTCCGCAACAATCAACGTCAGAAGACGACGAACAGGCCGACAGTCCTTCGCGAATACATATCGACGAACATCCGTCATCATTTTCAATGTTCCCATCGTCACAAGTTTCATACGGCGTTGTAATAACGCCATCACCACAAAGCGCATTTCCAAGCGCGGCTAAACTTTGAGATCCTTCACGCAAACACTGTCGAGAACATCCGTCACCGCTTGCATTATTTCCGTCATCACACTCTTCGCCAGCACGAGTAGTTGTGTTATATGCAACATCATTATTTCCACACGTAGCCTCAACTGCTGCAGATCCCTCCGCGAGACACATTGACGAACAGCCATCACCATCGACAAGGTTCCCATCATCACAGTCTTCAGCAATGTCACTACTATAATTCACTTCGATGTCTCTGTTTCCGCAACAATTCGACCCAGAAGTTCCACATGATGATTCTGCGTACAAACAATCACTATTTGTTACACAAGCGCTACCGCTCAACGTACAAAGCGACGTCGACGTATCACAAGTCTCTATACACTCAGAGTCTGCAGTGCAAGAAGCTCCTGAAGAGCTACAAACAAACGAACAGGCAGTACTGCCTTCATACAGACACATCGAAGAACACCCATCGTGATCTGTAGTATTTCCGTCATCGCATTCCTCTCCACCACCATTTGAATCTTGATCCAAAACACCATCACCACATACAGCCTGATACGCAGAACTTCCACCAGGAGTACAGCTCGCTGAACATCCTTCTGTAATACCAGTAATACTGCCATCAAGAAGCTCTCCTGACTGTGTATACCAAGCCGCAGTCGATGCAGTAGTTTCAGTATTTTGTGCATCATCAAGAATTGGATCTTCCCAACTCCAGGCATAATCGCTACCAACAAGTCGCTGTCCAGAAGTCGAACAAGCGTCCGCTGCACCAAATGCATCAACGCTAAAGGCCGCAGTCTCGCCTATTGCTGTTGCAGTAGCAATAGATGGCGCGAGATCAATACGCTCAACAGAACAAAGCGTTCCGTCCTCACGGACTCGGAATGTCCAAGAATATCCCGTTCCATAATTCGTTCTTGTTAAAGCCACGCCACTAACACTTCGAACCGATCCAGAAACGATAACTCGATAATACGTTCCTACTGTCAAAACTTGAGATTCAAACGTGAATCCATTACATAACGTCCCCGCTGCATCACTATAAGAACATGACGGATTCGAGCTAACTTGCGTTAATGTTGTACACAATTCATTCGCACAAGAATACAAAAGAATATTTCCACCAGAAATAATGTCACCCTCTGTCATCGTGGTATTGAATAAAGCACCCACCTGAGCATTCGAACATGACTCAGTACAATCTGGCCAAAAATCCGAAATATATGGATCGGTAAAGTTTACTGTTAATTGCGAATCATCAGAAATCGCCCCTCCGCTCTCACTGTTTATTGCGGTTGCCGTAACTGTAGTAACGCCTTCTGCAAAAGCCTCAAATGTTGCACACGCTGTTGGATCTCCTGCGCACTCATTGTCTATAGAAGAATTGAAATCAACATAAGAATAAGAATCAATCGACCAATCCCACGCATAATCGTCATTATCTACAACAACGCATCCCGTTCCTGCATTTGCTCCAAATCCAGTTGTCGCGCCATCCTCACTCAAAGTTTCGCTTACAGGAGTCACAGTTACACGGTCAACAACACAATCTTCATCAGTTGCCGCAGTTGTAAAAGTCCAAGTCTCGTCGCTAGCCAAAGGAGTGGAGTCGATCGATTGCGCTACAGTCGAAACCGTAACCTGATATGTTGTATTTACATCAAAATTCTCAGTCGGAACCCACATGAAACGCGTAGCAGATTCTGATGAAGACACTGTTGCAATTCCCGAGACCGCCTCCGTAGTTGCACACGAATTATCCGTCGAGCTACTCACCGTCGCAGTGCACTTCGCCACCGTAACAGCATCCGCAACCGACGCTTCGTTCATGAGCGCCGTAAATTCTGCGTATACTGCCGCATTCACGCAGATCTCTCCTGATTCGGAGAATTCATTGCTTGGCACTGCAGAGACAATATCTGAAGAACATTCAGAAACAATCTGCGGCACCTCAGCAATCTCTCCAGTTGAAAAGCTCCAAGCATATGACGCGTAGACTCCTGCAGTCGTTACTGCAGATTCCGCAGAACCAACAGAAAAGTTTACAGCATTACTTGAAACACCATCCACGATTATCGATAAAGGACCGGTCGTAGCACCGACTGGAACAGGAACATCAATTGCGTCATTCGTCCAACGCGTCGAAGATGCTGTCGTAACACCACTATAGAAAGAAACGAGGTCGATATCACTTCCGAAGTTATCGCCAGCAATCGTGATACTTTCACCAACATTCCCAGATGCAGTAATCGCACAAATACCAGGAGTTGGACTATCTGTAGAAATAGTGAAATCTATTGAAGTCGATTCAGTTCCCTGACTGTTCGTCACCGAAACTGTATAAGCACCAGGAGCTATGTCTTGTCCGCTGTCATACGATTTCGGAACAATAACCGTGACTTGATCGTCATTCCAAAAATCCGACAAACAAGCTTCAGGAAAATCAATACTCGCAGTAGCAGTGGTTCCATCACCGCCTCGGAATGTCACAGTTCCAACGCTACTTCGAAAATTCGTTCCGGAAATCGTTACGTACTGTCCAACCCCTCCAGAGCTTGGACTAATATCCGTAATTGTAGAGACATCGGTCTCTGGAACGTCGACAGTAAAGGAAATGGTATTCGAAGTGTTCCCGCCAACAACCACCGCAACGTCATAATCACCGGCATCTGCATTAGGAATAGTCACTTTCACTGTTCCATCAGCCCATGACGTATACGAACCAGCTTCTACAGAAGAAAAATTCACCACCGATTCCCCTTGAGACTCTCCAAAATTAGATCCAGAAAGCGTGAGAGCTGACTCTGACTGACCAGAAGATCTTGAAAGTGTGCACAAATTCGGCATCACAACATCGTTCACGTCGAAATTTGAAACTAGTGCACCGTTGTCATCATCCGTGGCATCAGAAACATCATTTCCGGATGTAATTAAAATTGGACCATCGCCTGCACCTTCCGGTACCTCAACAACAATCTGCGTGTCACTCCATCCATCCGCACAATCATTCAACACAGTCGCCTCTACCGTTCCAGTCCCTGCCGCATCATAAAACATTACCGTTCCTGTATTTGCTCCAAAATCTGTTCCGGAAATTGTTACAAATGTTCCAACCGCACCAGAAATTGGAGCGACGTCAGTAATTGTTGGATTTGATGTACAAACAGACTCTTCACAAGATCCGCTTGAACATTCAGTAGCCTCTGTACAGCTCGAACCGTCACACGCACCACAATACGTGCTCAGTGAAGAGTCGCCTCCACAGTCAGTCCCAGTTTCACCAAGATCAGCGTCAGTAACTCCATTAAAACACCACTCAGGTTGCGCGCGAACAGAAACTGTATCTGTATCTTCATTACCAGCAAGATCAAAAACAGTTGCGGAAATACTATATCGCTCACCATCCACAAAAGACTCGGTACTCAATGTGGTGCCAATCGTTGTCTCTGCTAAATGTCCAAGTGCCGGAACGCTGTCTTGCCAAACATCTTCAATAGAAAAGTCCGCAGAAACGACTACAACATTATCAATTGCACTTACCTGAACATCCATACTCGATGCCGACGCGACTCCAGCTCCACTCTCAGGAATAGTGATACTGGCCGAAGGGTCTTCAGTGTCAACATTTACTCCAGAAGTAAATGTCGCAGAGCACGGAGCGTCAAAACTACACGTCAAAATAACACCGTCTGAACTCTTTATGTTTTCCGTTGCAGCAATCGTGAATGTTGCATCTTTATCAAAACAGAATCGATCCGCATTCGGTTCAGGACATGCCGTACTCGGAGTAAAACGAATCACGTTATCTAACACTGCATAATCTCCTGCAACCGCAGTACCAGATGCATCAACAATACTTAAATTTCCATCAACCGTCGTTTCATCTATTGCCTTACTAAATGTTACTCGAGGAACGATATTTCGAATTGACGTTTCTCCATCTGGAGAAAAGCTTGTTATTTCGAAAAGCGACGACGCACTGCCACCAAGACCAGATCCCGAACCAGAGCCTCCGCCAGCTCCAGAACCGCCAGATCCGCCTCCAGAAGCACCTGTTAATGCAGAAAGAACAAACGTCGCAATGCTCCATGACAACAAAATAATTACAAGTCCTATAGCCGCATTAATTAAAACCTGTTTTGCTTTATCAACTTTTTCCGGATTACCTTCAGCTGTCATCCAAAGAAAACCACCATATACAACAAAACAAACTAGAACTATGCCAATGAATCCGAGTGCATAACGAATAATATTTCCAACAATGATCTTTGGATCTTCAGACCCGAGACCGGTGGTCTCTCCAACTGTCGTTAAATTCTCAGTAACCGCATCTGCAGCAAAGGCTACCTTTGGAAAACTACCAAAGGCTCCGAAAATCAATAAAAGTCCTAGTCCTATTCCTGCGAAAAAATGGCGAAAAGAAATCTTCACAAATGAATGTTTAGAAGAGCGTACATGCCGTCGACTGAGGAGTGCCATTACAACAATATGGAGAACTTGCAGTTGTCCCACAACTACCACCGTTACTATCTGGGCCTTCCCCTGGAACAAAACAATTCTGATACTCGTTAAGAACTCCTTCGTTCGCCGCAACGCCATACATGAATGACAAAGGAGGAACCGCCACTGAATCAGACGCAAGGAATGTTCCATGCTCAATCGTCACCATTGTTTTTACTGGAATTTGTGAATCAGTTAATACTTCTTCATTTGCATCAGTCAACCAAACTGTTCTAAAGGCATACCAAAGTTCATGATCGTCGTTAGAATTGACCTCTTTATTTGAAAGCTCGATATTCGAAGAGTTCACGCTCGATGTGTCTAATATTGAATCAAATGTAATCTGAATGGATTGGTCTAACGCAATATTTTCACTCAAAATTTCCGGAGCAATGCTTTCAATCGCTGGAGCGTCAAGATTTATATTATTTGTAGTAGTAAAACTCCAAATGTAATCATCGCCTGCACTGACGACACCATCACCATTTCCATCCATAGAGTTTCCTGACGTATCAACAATTCCATCGTAAGGATATATCGAAGCCGTCGGGTCTGTTGACGACGTTGGAGTAGCGGAAGCAATAGACGCTGTCACTAATTGACCACCAGGAAGGCAGTAAATCGTCTCACCACATGAGTTCGTTCCACAAGCGTCAGTAGTTGTGAATGTAACAGTTCGATATCCATTTCCAATTGTATATTCGCCTGCGGTTGGTGCAGACACCGACGCACCAACAACCTGAATATTCGAAAAACCACTTTCAGCTTCACGAATTCCAGAGGCGGAAGTTGGATCGACTGCCTCGCTAAATGTCATCTGAACAGTAATGTTCCTATCTTTTGTCGAATTTGCCGATGGGGCAATGTTTTCAACTGTAGGTGGAGTAATATCGACTGTTGTTCCGGTTGTGAAGTACCAAAGGTATCCTCCGTCATCGATCATGGTCGCTCCTGTTGCGTCTTGAATTGAATCGCTCAAAAAGACTGCATACGTCACATCAGCAGTCGCAGAGCCAAGATATTCAGCTGGATCAAAAGAAAATGTTTTTAAATCATCAGTAAACGACACCGCCACATTCGTCAACGCGGAAGAATCACCAGTATCACGAACATAAATTTTTACGTTTTCTGTATTTATTGCCGTTGCGACAGTATCGTCAGATACGTCTTCTGGAGTTCCGTTTGTATTGTATCCGTCAATAAACGATGAAATGTCCATTGCATCTCTAAACGTCACAAAAATCCGTGTATTTCGAGAAACGTCGGTGGCATTACGTGCTGGATAATGGTCTCTAATTGCGCCAGAGCCAAGCGAATTTGAAAGCCTTTCAACAGAAATACTACCCGAGCCATCTCCACTTCCGCTCCCCCCTGTTGCACCTCCGAGCGTATTCAAAATAAACGTCGCAATCGCATAAGCAGAAAGTGTTATCACCAAACCAACAACTGCATTAATTAAGATCGCCTTTGCTTTCTCAACCCTCTTGCCATCTCCTCCTGCCGTCATCCAAATTGCACCAGCGTAAACAAAAAGGATCAAACAAATCACGCCAAGCAAACTCAATGCAACATTAATAACACGACCGATAATTGTCAGTAAATCTGTGTCTGCAAAACCGCCACCAGTTCCAACGGTGGCAAGATTTGCATCAGCGGCAAACGCGAAAAATGGAACAGCGATCAAGAACCCAATTGCAACAAAGAAAGAACCGCGTTTGAACGCTCGAAAAAAAGAAGGGTTGAACACATGCATGGCAGAAGTATACCGCAAATGTGTTCAACCCTTTTTACGCACCTTGGGGAAAACGGCTTGCAATTGCACGCCGCAAATCATCAAGACCTTCACCAGTTACTGCAGAAACAGCAATCGCATTTTTCGGCACAGGAAATGACATTGAACCTAATGCATCAACCTTGTTGTACACACGAAGTCGTCGATTCTCCGGCACACTGAGCTCTGTCAAAATATCATCAACGACTTCAATCTTTTCATCTCGTTTATCATCTGCCGCATCAATAACGTGCAAGAGTACATCCGCACCAAGCGCCTCTGATAACGTCGATCGAAATGCTGCAATTAAACTTGGAGGCAACCCCTGAATAAATCCAATCGTATCTGAAAGCAAGGCGGTTCCCTCAAGATCTGGCAAATACATTGTTCCAACACGAGTATCGAGTGTGGCGAACAAAGCGTTCGCTGCGTACTCCTTTCGTTTTGTTAAAGCGTTCAATAACGATGTTTTCCCAGCATTCGTATATCCAACCAATGCCACAGTTCGTTCCCCCATTCTCGCTCTCCGTTCTCTCTGCAAATCTCTCACTCCTTGATACTTCTCTAATCGCTTTAAAATCGCGCGCTCCTGATCTCGCAAATGACGCTTCATGGCTTCTGTATTTCCCTCTCCGCTTCCACCACGTGTTCCCGTTCCACCTCGCTGTCTTCCAAGCTCCTCACTCATGTTGTAAATGCGTGGCCCCATGTGTCGCAGTCGAGCAAGTTCAATTTCAAGTTTTGCCTCTGCAGTGCTTGCATGCTTTTCAAAAATATTCAAAATCAAATCAATCCTATCCCACACTTTCATCTTTGCAGGTCGCAACAATTCTTCTAAATTAAAAATCTGCTGTGGTTTAAGCGGATGATTCACCACAAACAAATCCGCGCCAAGTTCTTTCGACTCCGCGATCAATTCTTCTACGCGTCCCTTGCCAATAAACGTCTGATAGTCTGGTTTTGCTTTTCGTTGAATTGTTTTTACAACGACTGCACCTCCATACGTTCGAACAAGTTCTTCAAGCTCCGTCATTCTATCTTCTGCCTCACGTTTATCTGCAGAAAAATGAATAAGATCGGCAAGGACTGCTTTGTGAATATGCGTCGACATTATTCTTTTTTTAAAATGTTATCGACTGCTGCTTTTATCCGTGACCCATCTGCAAACTCTTTCAAGTCTGCCATAAGCGCACCCATGGCCTTCCCAACGCTTGCCATGTCTGTAATCCCAAGTTCCGCAAGCTTTGTACGAACCTTTGCTTCAAGCTCTTCTTGGCTCATCTGCTCTGGCAAATACTTTTCCAAAATCGCAATCTCCTCACGTGCAGCGACTACCAAATCTTCCCGTGCTGCAGAAACAAACGAATCTAACCCGTCCTTCAGCTTCTTCACGTCACTCTTAATCGTTGCCATTACCTCGGCGTCGTCGAGCTCCTTCCCAACATCGATCGCCTTGTTCTTGAGTGACGCAATAAGCATCCGCACCGTGTCGAGCGTTCTCACGTCCTTATTCTTCATTGCCGTCTTCATGTCCTCACGGATCTGTTCGTATAAAGTCATATGGAAAGAGTATGGAGTCGAAACAAAAAAGAGACAAGACAAGGAGATGCCAATATTACAAAAGCCGTCTCAGATTTCTCAAAGACGGCTCTTGTTTTATCGACGGGTTGGCTTTCGCAAATCCTCTTCTTTAACCTTTCCTGTTTTCAATAAGTATTCGCGACGTTCACCCATGGTCAAGCTTCGCAGCTTGCTCTTATGAGTCTTATTCTTCTTTGCTGTTTTTGCAAAATATCGTCCAGCACGGACGTCGAGCGCTTTTCCACTCTGTTGCAAACGACGGCTAAAGCGACGAAAAACCGCTTCAAAGCTCTCACCTTTTTTTCTTTTTACTTCAATATCAGACATATTTTTGTTCCTCCCTTCAGGAATGTGAGGATGATATCAGATCATAAAAAACCAAGCAAGATGGCCCTAAATAGAAAAGCCCCCGGACACCATCTTGCGATGGATCCGAGGACTCATGTGCCATGCAGCCGTTGCTGCATGGGCCGTGCCGAACTGGACTCAGTAGAGATCGATGACCGCGTGCCCGTCGTATCCCCATCCCCAGTCGAAGGGCAGAGGGGAAATGGAAACGCCTTCGAGGGTGACATCTTCACAATGATCGACGTCCTGGTAGAGCCACGTACCGTCACCAAAGTCGTGCTCCTCTCCGTAGGTCCCATCCGCGTCGTTGTCGAAGGGGCCGTTCAGAGCGACCGTGTGGCCGTGCACGAACAGGAAGTCGGTACAGAGCATGCCGAAGCCCTGCGCATAGCCCGGGAAGTCCCAGTCTGGGTCGAGGCTGCCGTCAGGAATGACGGTCCAGTCACGAATCCAGAGCTGCCAGGATACGCTCATGAGACCAGTCACCGGAGTAACGCAGATCTCCAAGGTATCGGAGACATTCGCCAAGCCGTCGCAGTTGTCGTCCACGCCGTTCATGGACACTTCTTCGGCGTCAGGGTTGATCTCGGCATCCAGGTCGTTGCAGTCGCCGTCTTCCACGGTGAAGCCGTCGCTATCGGCGTCGGCGTCGTCGCAGGTCAGATCTTCGTCGACGCTGTCATCGCAGTCATCGTCCATGTCGTTGCAGACTTCGTCGGCGGCGGGGTTGATGCCGGAATTTCCGTCGTCGCAGTCGGTGCTGTCGGAGACGTAGCCCTCGGGCGCGGAACAGGCAATCGCCGGAGTCCCGGAGCCGTAACCGTCATCGTCCATGTCGAGATAGAAGGAGGACATGAGCCCTTCATCCACCGCGCCGTCACAGTCGTCGTCGATACCATTGCAGGCTTCGGGGGCGCCGTTGTAGATGGCGGAGTCGGTGGGCTGGCAGTCCGTGATGTCCGGATCGCCGTCACCGTCGGTGTCGACCTCGGGCTCGGGTTCGCAGACATCTCCTTCGTCGACGGCGGTGTCGCAGTCGTTGTCGATGGTGTCGCAGATCTCGGTGGCGCCGGGGTTGATGGCGGAGAGGAGGTCGTTGCAGTCGGTGTCGTCGGCGATGAAGCCGGTGGGAGCACCGTCACAGGTAGATTCCGAATTGGTGCTGTCGCCGTAGCCATCGCTGTCGCTGTCCGCGTACCAGGTGGCAAAGGGCAAGCCCTCGTCGATCTCGCTGTCGCAGTTGTCATTCACGCCGTTGCAGACTTCGGAGGCGCCGGGGTAGATGGCGATGTTGGAGTCGTTGCAGTCGGTGCTGTCGGAGACGTAGCCTTCGGGCGCAGAGCAGGCGGCAACGGAAACATCGATGTCCCCATAACCGTCCGTATCCGTGTCCCTGTAGAAGGCGTAGAGCTCAACTCCACTGTCCGCGGCGTCGACGAGCAGGTCACAGTCGTTGTCGATGGTGTCGCAGATCTCGGTGGCGCCGGGGTTGATGGCGGAGAGGAGGTCGTTGCAGTCGGTGCTGTCGGAGACGTAGCCTTCGGGCGCGGAGCAGGCGAGCATCATCATATCGGGGTCGCCGTAGCCGTCATCGTCATCGTCCACGAAGAAAGTGCTCGTGACGTCCTCATCGACGTCGCCATCGCAGTTGTCGTCGAGGCCGTTGCATTCTTCGGTGGCATCGGGATTGGTCTCGATGTCATCGTCGTCGCAGTCGCCGTCGATGGTGGCGTAGCCTTCGGTTCCGCAGGCCATGAAGCTTTCGCCGGTGCCGTAGGAATCGCCGTCGCTGTCGGTGTAGACAGGAACGTCGGCGTCCGTGACGTCAGCACTTTCATCGTTGCAGTCGCCGAAGTTGGTGCCCTCGGTCGAAGTGACTTCAATCCATTCTTCTTCCGGAGTGCCCGCGTAGATGCAGAAGCAGCCGGTGTGGAACGGATCCGAGACGCTCGCGTTGACGTAGGTGTCGCCGTCGGCGTCGGGGCAGTAGGCCTTGAGGGGGTCGGCGGAACCGCTCACCACAAGGGCGAGACAGTCTTCAACGGTGGCGCCAGCCGGGAGATCTTTTCCCGTGGCATTGGTGCCAGGGATGTCGTAGATGTCATCGGTCTTGGTGGAACAGCCCATGAGGGCGAGGAGAAGGAGCGTAGCTCCGGAGATACTGGTGGATTTCATGAAGAACCTCTGTCGAAAAGTGCACCACGCTAGTGGCGTCTCTGTTGTTGACGAATGCAGCCCGCTACTTTAGCGAGGCCGCATGTGTAGTCCAGTTCAGTTGGGAAAGATCCCAGCCGTTCCAGGCTTCAATTCACGAAAATGTTAAACATTCGCGCAAGTTGAAGCCTGAAACAGGAGGGGTTAGGCTATCAGATTTAGGAAGTTCTGTCAAGAAGAAACCGAATTTTAGAAAAAACAAAAACGGCCAATGTTAGCCGTTTTTGTTGATAAGCTTTTTAAACTTCGTCTTCTGGAATGTTCAATCGCTTCCCAATAATCGCCACAACCTTTTCAACGTCAACGATTTCTTGCGCTCCAGACTCCATGTCTCGAATGATAATGGTACCGTCCAAAACTTCTTTTTGCCCAAGAATCACTGCGATTGGAGCCTTAATTTTGTCTGCAATTTCGAGCTGCGCCTTGAGCGTTCCCTTTCCGAACGCCTCCCCCACTGCAATGCGTCCCTCACGGAACCTCTCATATACCGCCAATCCCTTTCGGCGGGCCGCCTCTCCAAGCTGACAGAAGAACACGTCAACTTTTGCACGACGTGGAGGCACAGATCCCGCGGCCTTCATTGCCATAACTAGTCGCTCAACTCCCAGTGCCGCACCGATTGCACTCGTATTTTCACGACCACCAAGCATAGGAATCAACCCATCGTATCGTCCACCACCGCCAAGAGCGAGACCTTCAAGTTCTGGAGTTCCTGCATTCGCAAGCGTCAATTCAAACGTGGTTTTTGTGTAGTAATCAAGACCACGAACTAAATATGGATTCAATGCATACGGAACTTCTGTCTCATCCAAATACTCAAGCACCTTCATGAAATGCTGCTTCGAAACCTCGTCAAGATAGTCAAAAATCTGTGGAGCATCGGCCTTAAGCTCTTCCATCCCAGGCTCCTTTGAGTCCAGCAAACGAAGTGGATTCTTAATCAAGCGCTTTTGATCTGTCTCTGAAAGCTTCTTCTTATGCTGCTTGAAATACTTTACAAGTTCAGCAACATAAGCCTTACGAGAAATCGGGGTGCCTAAAGAGTTTATTTGCACAACAACGTCCAATCCAAGATCTCGGCAAAAACGTTGGCTCATGAGAATGACTTGCGCGTCAATAACAGGGTCGTCTGAACCAATCGCTTCAAGACCCCACTGCCAAAACTGACGATACCTTCCAGCTTGTGGACGCTCATGACGAAAGAATGGCTCGAAATACCACATCTTCACCGGCTGAGACTGGTTCACCATTCCGTGTTCAATATATGCTCGAGCAACCTGAGCCGTTCCCTCTGGTCGCAAAGTCATTTTTACTCCGCCCTGGTCAACAAACGTAAACATCTCCTTTTCAACAATATCAGTATCTTTCCCAACTGATCGCTCAAAAAGAACGGTTTGTTCCAAGGCTGGCATACGAATACGACCAAATCCATAGGTCCGCGCCATTGAACGCGCCAAAAACTCAATCTTGTCCCAAGCAGACTGTTCATCTGGCAAAATGTCACGAAATCCTCGAAGTGCCTCTGGAGTCTTTGACTTTTTCTTTGCCTCTACCACTGGTTTTTCTTCTGCCATAGGAAATTAGAAAATACGGAAATTCCTGCCGATCTTACTCTGAATACGTTGGAACATCAAATGTCGACACTCGATCAAACGGCAACCCACGAACCCAGACTCGTCCAATAAACTCATCCATAGTAACGGCGCCAAAGTATCTCGAGTCCAAACTCGCGTCTCGATTGTCTCCTAGAACATAGAATTCATCAGCTCCAAGCGTTCGACGATCCCGTCCTTCTGTGACTTCCCCGATATAATATTCTGTAAGCACAAATCCATTCGGAGACTCTAAATTGTAGATTGTAATCATCCCGTTACGAATCTCTACAGTCTCTCCTGGAAGGCCAATAACACGCTTAATATAATATTGATCTTCATGCTGCGGAGGTCGAAATACCACGATTTCCCCACGCTCCGGATTTCTGAATCGGAAAGTCAACTCGTCAATAATGAGATATTCATTGTCATAAAAGTTCGGCTCCATCGACGCTCCCTTTACAACAAACGGCTGAATAAGAAAATATCGCACCGGAAGAATAATCGCCAAAGCAAGCACTGCAATCTGCACAATCTCTGCAATAAACAAGGCGAATGCTCCTAATGAAGGCCCGAACCATCGTAAGAATGGATGAGCTTCAGGAGTCTCTTCTTTACGAGAAAAAATCATAGTCACGCGCCACAATAGCATAGTCACACTCCCCCGTCACCTTGCGAGCCTTTTGCATTTTTGCTATCCTCCCATCGATTCTTGAAAGAAGAAAGGTAGCGAATAAGAACGAGAAGTGTGTAAAAACTATTAAGTTTGTCGGATGCTAGGAGCCGCGAGGACCGAAGCGAGCCGTACTCAAATGTACGGCGAGCGAGGACCACAGCGGCGACAACGCAGCCGACAAACTTGGATAGTTTTTACTAGGCTGGGTAGCTCAGTTGGTAGAGCACAGGACTCATAAGCCTGTTGTCGCGGGTTCGATCCCCGCCCCAGCTACCAAAAAAGAACCGATTCTATCGGTTCTTTTTTATTCTCTACACTGTCCATGTTGTCTCTTGCAACGGACTCGATGAATCAAGCACCTCAAGCATCTTTGCAACAACGCGATCAATAACTCCGTGTTCTTCCTTCATAAACCTTTCAAGAACATATTCCTCAAGCGGAATTCGTTCCGGTGGTGCGCTGATACCAATTTTCAATCGAGCAAATTCCTGCGTTCCAAGACATGCAATAAGCGATTTTAATCCGTTATGCCCCCCGGCGCCTCCCTCTGTTCGATACCTTGCGTTTCCGAGCGGCAAATCAACATCGTCGGAAATAACCAACATTGCCGAAAGCGGAAGATGAAATCGATCAACAACCAATCGCACCGCTTCTCCAGAAGCGTTCATATACGTTGTCGGCTTCACAAGAATCGTCTTCGCGCCGTCAATATTTCCCTCGGCAACCATGGATCGCAATACTGGCTCGTGTTTCCAAGAAAGCCCATGCGATTTCACGAAAGCATCAACCACCATGAACCCAACATTGTGACGTGTTCGTTCGTAATCTTTCCCTGGATTCCCGAGCCCTACAATGAAACGAGTATTAGCCTCCATACGTGGTGTGCGACTTTCGCGTTGCCGCGATACGAATTCGAATTGGTGTTCCTTCAAAGGTGTATTCCTCACGCAAAACATTCTCAACGAACCGCAAATACGAATCTGCCAACGAATCTTTTCGCGATAAGTTCACCTTAAGCAAAAACGTTGGCGGATTGGTAGCGATCTGATTGAATGAAAGAATTTTTGGATGCTTCACACCTTTTCCGCGGCTTGGTTTGTGCTTCATGATGACCCGCGAAATAAACGTTTTCATTTCTGCATCTGGCAGGTGAATAAAGCGCGCCTGGAATGCTTTATCAATGCAATCAAAAAGCGTCTTCGTTCGCTGTCCAGAAAGCGCAGAAACGAAAACAATCGGGGCATACTTTAAATGCGGCAATAAACTCCGCATGTATCGCTCTACTTCTGTGATCATTGTTGGGGTCTTCTGCTCAACTAAGTCCCACTTGTTTGCAACGATCACCACACTTACTCCAGCGTCGGCAAGAATGCCGGCAAGATGTTTATCTTGGGCCGTAATTCCCTGTTTTACATCAAGAACGAACAACGCGACATCAGTACGCTCCAGAATTTTCAACGTTCGCTCTACTCCTTGCAATTCCAAATGTGCACCAGAATTTTTAATGCTCGACTGCTTACGAATTCCTGCAGTGTCAATAAATAAGTAATTCTTTTCATTATGTTCAAACGGTGCGTCATTTGGCTCTCGCGTAGTGTGAGCCATGTCTGCCGTAATAAAACGACGAGTGCCAAGCAAAGAGTTTAATAACGTAGACTTTCCAACGTTTGGTTCCCCAAGAACAGCAACACGCATGGTTGCAACATTCGAGACTGGCTGCGGCGGCATTCCAATTTCAAGCAATTTTTCTCGAGCAATGTCTAAAACATCACCAACTCCAGTTCCCTGTTTCGCCGACACTGGAACCGGGCGAGGAAGCGGCCAAGAACGCCAGTCATCACCATCGACTCTCGCGCGCAAAGTAACCGTATCCGCTTTATTTCCAAGGACAATCACCGGTTTCTTCTTTGCAAACAACAATTTCGCAATCTCACGATCGTCAGCAGTTGGGCCGACCATCATGTCGACAACAAAAAAGATCAGATCAGACTCCTCAATCGCGATCGTTGCCTGTTCAACAATATTCTTTTCAATCTCATCAGCACGATCAACATTCAATCCACCGGTGTCCACCAGTCTCATCACTTCTGCACGCCAAATACAATCCGCCTCAAAACGATCACGAGTTGTCCCCGCAACACTACTCACTAACGATTTTTGTTCCTCGACCATTCGGTTGAACAATGACGATTTTCCAACGTTTGTCCTCCCAATGAGCGCGACCTTCGGAGTGCGGACCATATCGCGCTAATTTAAAACTAAATCCATACCATTCTCACCAATAATAATGAGAAAATCAATATCTTCTCCGCTAACATCTGGCACAGTACCAAGTCCATCTGGAACAACCGCATCAGACGATAAATACCCTTGAGGTGTCATAATGACGTCTGCATCAAGATATTTCTGAAGCGATGCAAGCTCTTCTGCCTTCTTCCCATTCGTATAATCAAAAATCATGGTCTTTTGATAATCACGCTCCGCAGCATTGCTTACTAAAGCGATCGTAAATCCAGAACTCTCAAGGAGCTCAGCAGTTCTCGCAGCTAAACCGAACGTCGGCGTTCCATTTTGAATCTCGATTCGTACGCCATCACTACCTGTTGGCGAACTCGGCAGAGCCGCCTCCTGCGACGTAACCATCGGTTTATCATCAAAAATGTTCTTCGCAATAAGCTTCAAGTCACTCCAATCTTCATTACGCGGCAAAATAACATATGCACCGTTTATCATCGTCGAATACAAGGGACTCCCTGGAGCGGTGTCTAGCACCCGAGTCGCCAAAGCATTCCGATCAATCTTTGGAACATACTCTGCAAGACGCATCATCTCCCACAATGACATATCCGTACTGACGTTCTTTCGAATTGTTGAAATAATGTTGTTCAACTTTGCAGGATTCAAAAGTACATTCAACGAAAGCGCGCGGTCTTTCACTGCGAGTAGTATTTTTTGCTGACGTGCAGCGCGCGCAAAATCTGATCCCTCTCCGCTGTCACCATGACGAGAACGCGCAAACTGCAGCGCAGTCTTTCCGTCCATATGCGCCCATCCCTCAGAAAAAGAAACGGTTGTCACGTTGCATTCCACGTCATCGATTGGATAGGTTGTGTCTGTAAAAGATTGATCGATATACACGTCGATGCCCCCAATGTCGTCAACAATTTCTTCAAATCCATTAAAATCGACTCTCACTGCATAGTCGACTGTCTGGCCAAAAATAGTTTGAACTGTATTTGCCGCAGCAGTAACGCCAGAACCAGACTCGTTCATTTCCGCTAATGCGTTCACTGCGTTAATCTTTCGATAGCCGTACCCAGGAATCTCAACTGTTAAATCACGAGGGATCGAGATCATTCCTACCTCGTTCGTCGACGGTTTATAACTCGCGAGAATCATAGTATCTGTAAGCTGCGGACCTGCATGACCAGCACCACTAACACCAAGCAAAAGCACATTTACTCGATCGCCATCTTCTCCGCTCAGTGCTTTCTCTGGCGCAACGACAAGCCTCCTAAGAGAAGAAAATAGAGAAAATCCGTTCGCCGCTTCCGGCTCCTCCGCTGTAGTATGAGTAATTTTCGTACTAGCAAATGCCGCAATAACAACAAAAAGCATCGCCCCGACACTCAGCGCTTTCGTTACCGAGCTAATCTTTGATCGAGCATGACGCTCAGACAAGATGGGCGATGGTTGTTGAAGAAAATCTACCGACGAATCGTCGTTTTGCATACGCTGGCAAACGAATAGAACTCGGGAAGAGTATACCGTAAACTGATTCTCCGCAACCGCGGCAAACAAAAAATCTCCATAAAACTGGAGATTTTTTGGTGGATGTTGGTGGGTTCGAACCACCGACCTCTGTCGTGTGAGGACAGCGCTCTAACCAGCTGAGCTAAACATCCAGGAAAACGTACCCAAGTTTGTTCAGCTTCGTTGCTCACTCATAGGTCCTATAAGTCTTATAGGACCTATGAGCTACTCGCCCCTAGAATCCGACCAAAGAAAATATCTGAAACGAGAAGTGTAGAGAACGCTTTTTATTTCGGCCAGTTTCGATGAACCAGGAGGAAAGTTCGTGAAACGTACTTCTTGGTACGTTGAACGAATTTCCGACGCAGTGAGTCGAAAATGGACAAATAAAAAGCGTTCTCTGGTGCCGCGGGAGGGACTCGAACCCTCAATCCCTTACGAGAAACGGATTTTGAGTCCGTCGCGTATACCATTCCGCCACCGCGGCGTACGCGGAAAAAGTCTAGCACATCATAGTCGAAAAGCTCAAGATATGGTATCCTCGCGCCGTATATGACGCTTACTACCCATGCAGCCATTGGCGCTGCAATTGGAAGCGCAGTTGGAAATCCAATTCTCGGATTCGTATTAGGAGCGACTTCTCACTTTCTTGTCGACATTATTCCCCACGGAGACAACCAACTCGCCGACCTTTTCCGTATCCACAAAAAACGTCGAAAACTTGCCGTAGCATACGTAACAATTGACGGAGTTCTTGCAATGTACATGATCATGGCCGTCTTCCTTGCAAGAACGAACGGAACCCACGTCGCCTTTGCCGCGGCAGTGGTCGGCAGCGTCCTTCCAGATCTTCTTGTTGGAATGTCAGAAATCTTCGGCGGAAAGCTTCTCAAGCAATTCTATAAATTTCACTTCTTTTTTCACGACCTTCTCTCTCGCAGACGAGGAGACATAGCACTAAGATACGCCATTCTCGGACAGGCAGTTTTCATCGCAATCATGCTCAAACACATTTAAAATGAGGCTCAAGCCTCATTTTTCTTCACTCTTGAGAATCTTTCTATAGTTGCGGCCAGGTAAACGTCGAAAATGCCCAAATTGCCAAAGCCTTCGCATCAGCAAATCTGTCTTCTTTCGAACTCGCGCCAAGCACGGCAACGAAAACCTCATCCCCGTCATGAACGATCGTCGTGACGAAACAATATCCAGCCTCTGGAATGTATCCAGTCTTTCCTCCGCTAATTCGATAGTCGCCACTATTCAGAAGCGAATCGAACAAGGCGTCTGTAGATTCGACGGTTATTGCCAGGCCGCTTGCCTGCGAAATCGGCAGACGTTTCGTCGTCATGAACGTCTTTAGCCAGTCAGACTTTTTTGCTTCAGCAAGCAAAAGTTGCAAATCTCTCGCAGTCGAAACATTTCCACTTTCAATTCCAGAAACTTCGACAAATGAGCTCGAAAACATCCCAAGCGCCTGCGCCTTCGCATTCATCGCGAGAATAAAATCTTCACTCGACAATCCAGACAATCGAGAAAGTGCCTTCGTTGCCGTATTGTCCGACCCAACAATGCTCGCGCCCAAAACATCTTTAAGCAAAATTCCATCATCAAAATTCAAATTGACCCTACCACCGCCAATGTAATCATCATCTTCGATCTTCACCCAAGAATAAAGGTCGGGTTGAGCGTCGAGAAAGACGAGTGCGGTCATCAATTTCGTAATACTTCCAATCGAACGCACATCGTCAGCATTCTTCGAAAACAATGTCGCGCCGCTTGTAGGGTCTATAACAATCGCGCTTTTCGCATCTGTTACCACGCCATAGCTTGAAAGATCGACTTTCTTTGGCGGCAAAATACGATTTCCCGCTTGCGGTAGCGTTGGTACCGAAGTAAGAGAAAAAAGTGGAGCAGCAAGTACGGTTGGTGTAATAGGAGTTCCAAGCTTCCATTCCAAGTTCGCTGCATCAATCGGAACAATCCTCAATGCAGTCACCGCAAGAAGCATTTGTGCGACGACTCGAGAAATCATATTGAAGATGACTCACTTAACGCGGCAAGCAACCGATCGACCTTCGCATTTATATGAAGCTCTTCATATTCAGGAAGATCTTTTACGCTGTGAAGTCCAAGGAATCGGAGCGCATCACTTGAAAGCGAGTAAACAAACTGTAATTTTATCGCATCTTCTTCTTCAAGAATCAACCCTCGCATAAGCAGATTTCGAAGAATTAACGCGCAGTTCACCCCACGAATCGCTTCAATCTCCGGCTTCGTCATCGGTCCGCGATACGCAATGATCGTGAGCGTTTCGAGTGACGGTCTGGTCAGTTCTGGTTCGATCTCTTCTTTTGCAAGACCAGCAACAACATCGGCAAACACGGGATTCGATGCAAGCATCACGCCCTCACTACCAACCACGACATGAATGCCAGATTCGTCGATGTTTCGCATCGCGGAGAGATTCGAAATTGCAGCATCGACTTCCGAAATCTGTGCGTTCAAGAGCTGTGCCAATTGCTTTACCGTCATTGGCTTTGTTGCGACAAAAAGTAGTGCTTCAATTTTTGCAGATAGTTCGTTCATACTTGCGTTTCTTCTATTCTTTCAAGATGAATTTCTTCTCCATGTCCTTCTTGTCTTGCAACGATATGTTTGCGACGAAGAAGCTCAAGCAGTGCCAAAAAGCTTACCACGATCTCTACTTTGCTCCCCGCATTCGCAACAATATCTCTGAACCGAATATTCGCTCGCGTCGCCAAAACAGAGCGCACTTCTTCCATGCGTTCCTCTACAGATTTCACACGATCCATAGACGTTTCCTGCAACGCAAAAAAAGGTTCGAGTCGCTTAAGTACAACTTTAAACGCATCGAGTAACGACGCAGCACTGACATTTTTTGCTGGAAGAAAATCTGCAACAGTCTGCTTCTGCTTCACAAACGGTCGAGCATACATTGCGCACGTCACATATCGCTCCTCAAGTTTCGCGGCAACGGCAATAAACTCTTGATACAACCGCAGCTGATCTTCCAACTTCGCTGCAGCAGCGTCTTCCTCGTCGATTCTTAAATACGGCATGAGCTCTCGACTCTTCAAATAAATAAGTCTGGAAGCCACCAATAAGAAATCTGCAAGCTCATTACTCGGCACTTCATGCTCCTTGATATATCGCAAATATTCGTTCGTAACCTTTGCTAACGACACCTTGGTAATTTCAAGCTTCTGCTCATCAATCAGCTCCAAAAGCAGCCCCAACGGGCCAGAAAATTCCTCCTGTTCAACCGAAAATGACATATCCGAAAGTGTACACGAGAACTATAAGTTTCCAATAAAGAAAAGCCGCCCAGGAGCCAAGGCGACTCTTCTGGACGACTGCGTTGCGTATTCACTCACCATCGAACGACTCGGCATCGAATAGGCCATCATCCACATCCCGGGAAGTGAATTTCGCGACAAGGCCTTCATTTCCAGGGCCACAAGAAAGCCCAGAAAAAGTTGTCCATTTCACCGGGTCTCCCCCATCGAGTCCACGTGGTACTAATACTTCTATTTCGATTTCACCATCAGGAAGAATACCGATGTATGGCGTGTCTCCGATGTACTTATGGTTTACCAGAATAGGAGTATTGATAGGCTGTCCATCAAGCGTCGCAGTAATACTCGTGAGACTGCTGAGGTACAGACCCCCGAGAACGAAAACCGCCATCAATGCGTAGAGCGGCGCCCAAAAAAGGAGCCAATGGCACACGCTACGAGCCATCCGAGAAAAAAGGTTCGGGCTCTCATCGCTAGACCCTTTCGACGTCTCGGCCTCGGAAGAAACTGGAACGACGCTTCTAAGAGCGGGAGGTCTTGGTGGATTGTGAGTACTCGACATGATTCACCTCGCAAAGGGCGGGATGCCCGTCGATTCGCACGATGAAATCATGCAGATTGACGGGATTCGGTCCGAAGGTTTCAGGTGAAGAAAAGTGACGACTGATCGTAACAAGACAGTCAGCCAACTGTCAATCATAAAATAGCAAAAATCCTTACAAAAAACACAAAACGCCCAGAAGGGCGCCTTGTGAACTTGTGTTGTTTAGATACAAATTACGGCCTTAGTCGCTGCACATCTCGCGGGAAGATTGTTGCCTCTTTTACGTTTGCAAGACTAAGGATGTTTTGTGTTAAACGCTGTAGGCCAATGGCAAATCCGCCTTCTGGTGGAATGCCGTATTTGTGCATCATGAGATAGTCTTCAAAGTCTGCTGGATTTAAACCTTTGTCGATGATGCGCTGCATCTGCTCGTCGTACCGATTAATGCGCATACCACCGGAAGTAATCTCACTGCCAAATCCAATAACGTCGAAGGTTAATGTATTCTCCGGATTTGATGGATCGACCTTTGCATAAAACGGTCGCTTTGACGGTGGCCAGTCTGTTACAAAAACAAATCCGCAGTTGAAATACTTCACCGACCACACTGTCGACAGCCAACGCTCTGCCGCAGGCGAAAGATCTGGCTCGCCAGTCTCATCCACTCCCCCTTCATCTCTGTACGCCTCAAGTGCCTGCTTGAGCGAAATACGTGGAAACTTTTCTCCAAGTGGCGGCAATGTTGTTTCAAGCAGTTTCAATTCAACTGCACATTCTTTCTCGACCGTCGCGAGCATTTCTCGAATTGCGCGCTCTTCAACGTCCATGACTTCGCTCATATCTGTCACAAAACCCATTTCGAATTCAAGTTGATTGAACTCAGTTAAGTGACGAGATGTTGCAAACTTTTCTGCACGGAAAGAATACGAAACGCCGTAAACGCCCTCATAAACTCCCATCGTTATCTGCTTGTAAAGCTGCGCCGACTGAGTAAGCGTTGCTTCGCGGCCGTAATAGTCAACCTTGAAAAACTCCGCGCCACCTTCGCTTGCGGCTCCGGCAAGAACTGGGAAAAAGATTTCTGTGAATCCTTGCTTCTCCATGAATGCTCGATATCCATGAACAAGCGCAGCTTGAACTCGAAAGATTGCACGCTGTTTTGGATGGCGAAGGGTAATCACGCGATGATCAAGAAGTGTATCGAGATTGACATCGAGAACTGGCTTCCCGATTTCGACTGGCACAACGTCAACAACTGGTGACAGAATCTCCAGTGATTCAACCTGCATTTCGACTTCTTTTATTGCAGGGTCTTTACTCTTCTTTTCCACAATCTTTCCCGTTACCGAAAGCACTGTTTCAACTTGAAGTCCCTTAAGCTGCTCAAGGTGCTCAGCAGAAAGCACAGTCTGCGCAAGGCCAGAACGATCACGAATAATCGCGAATCCAAACTTACTCATGTCACGAAGTGCGTTCAGCCAACCAGCAATAGTCACTGTTTCACCGAGTTTCTGTGGAAGGTCTTGAATGAGTGTGCGGTTGTTCATAGAGTTTGAAGCTTATAGGTCCTATAGGTCTAATAGGACCTATTACGGAGTCGAACGGTTCAGCATGCGTGGAAATGCAATGGTTTCGCGAATGTGATGCACGCCGGTAATCCAGCGCACGGTTCGCTCAAGGCCGATACCAAAGCCGCTGTGTGGAACGCTACCGTACTTTCGCGTGTTCAAGTACCACTCATACTCTGCCAACGGATAGCCCCGATCAACAATCTCTTGCTTCAACACTTCGTATTCTTCTTCACGCTGACTCCCTCCGATAATCTCACGCCCTTCTTCTGGCGCAATCAAGTCCGCACAACACGCTCGAACCACACCAGCATCGTCAGTAAATCGCTTCATGTAGAACGCTTTTACTGCTGCGGGATAATCTGTAATGAATACTGGAAGTTTGTATTTCTCCCCAAGGAAAATCTCTTCTTCTGTTGACATGTCGTCGAGCATATCGACAGTCAATCCGTCTTGAGTAAGTTCCGCTTTTACTTCTGCGTGCGTGCGTCGAACAAATGGCTCGTCAACAAGTCGCTGTAAAAGTGACGTATCTCGCTCGAGAATTGCGAGTTCGTCTTTGCAATGCTCAAGAACATCTTTCACGATTCGCTTCACCATCTTCTCCTGCACATCCATGTTCATCGTCTGGTCGTAATACGCCATTTCTGCATCCATCATCCACAACTCAGAAAGGTGATGACGTGTTTTGCTTTTTTCTGCGCGAAACACCGGACCAAAGTCGTAAACTTTTCCAAAGCTCATCACACCAGCCTCGCTATACAACTGACCAGACTGCGAAAGGTACATTGGCGAACCGTAGTAATCGACAGTAAAAAGCTCAGTAGTATCTTCGCAACTCGTTGGCTGCAAAATTGGCGCATCAAACCGAACAAATCCTTCCTCATGAAAGAACTGTTCGATGCTGAAAAAGACTCGATCGCGAATACGAAGCACTGCCCAAGGCGTTTGCGAGCGAAGGTAGAGATCGCGATTGTCGAAAAGAAATTCTGGACCATGCTCTTTCTTTGCGATTGGATAATCTTCCGGCGCAAGATGCACAAGCTGAAATCCAGTTCCTTGAATCTCAAATCCTGACGGTGACCTTGGCTCCGCCTTCACGATTCCTTTTACAATCACCGATGACTCAATACGAACTGTCTGCAAAACTTCCCACGCGTCATCACCAACATCCTGCGGCGTATACACAACCTGAACACGTCCAGATCCATCTCTGAACTGAAGAAAATAAATCTTTCCACTTGAACGAAAGTTGTACGCCCAACCCTTAAGCTCAACCTCCTGCCCGATCATTTCTGAAAGTTGCGATATGTATGTCATAAAATAAAATTCGCCCGTACAACATCACGACCAAATAGTCATGAAGCTGTACGGGCGAATATTCTTCGCGGTGCCACCGTACTTTGATCTCATTCTTCGCAATAACGGGCGAAACCCGCGAGGTTCTACTGTCCCTCCGTAGCTCCGAAGGAGTAAACGGGGAGGATTTCTTCCTCGAGCTTGGCGGTGTTCAAGTCGCCTCAAACGCTCGTGATAGCGACTATAGCACAAAGATTCTTTGGCGCAAATTCGAACGCGTGGCATGAAAGAAAGATGTTTGTTGCGAGAAAAATCGAACGAATCAATAGTTCGATCTGGCTTTTTCTCGCCAAAAATGCTATCATTTCCCGTCCGCTGTGTTCCTCAAACCCCAGGAGTTCTCAATGGAATCAACCGTGATCGATGCCCTACGGTCCCTTCTTTGCCGGCGCCTCGGTATCCCAGTTCCCTACTCCAAACTCTTCGGAGAATCAGAGTTGGGAAACTGCCGCGGAGAAGTAGTGGAAGGAGACGCGCTTGCTCCCCCGACGAATGTTCCAGACTGGTCCAGATGGCTCAATCTTCTTCACTGGGCATGGCTTGCCATGTTTATGTGGAAGAAGTACGCCATCTTCCAGGTGTGTGACGGCTCTGACCCATACCGCGTCATGTTCCGTACGGATGTTCACCACAATCATCGCGATCCCCACGCCTGGACGGTCATGCCGCAAAGGATCCGTACAAGATTCGTGGCAATGAAAATCGGTCATGAGCCAGTCGAATTCGCAATGATCGATCAGCGCGGAACCCTCATCTTCGCGTGGCTCAAGGAATGTATCTTTGGAAAACGTGCGGTTCTTGACATGATTCGGCGCTATATCACCATAGAGCTCACGAGAGCTGAGAGCATTGGCGACCTCGGCAGGGTCATCGTCAAACCCAGCCGCTACCTCACGATCCTCTAGTTCTTCCTACGAAACGCCTCGGCTATGCCGGGGCGTTGATGTTTGTGAGTGAAAAACTAATATCAAACTTGAGCAGTAATCTGCGTTCCTGTCCAAAACGGCATGCTTAGTTCGCCTGGAACGTGATAAACGTAAACGTCATGAACGCATTGCGCGAATTGTTCAACGTGATCGCCTTTGAGAGGAAACTTCATTAAATCAATGAGAGGCGCGTCGCGACCAAGGCGCATAAGAGTCACAATCTCTTCGTCGATAGGACGCGCTGCGAACCAGTCTTCTCGTTTCGTTGTAACGCAATCGGTGCACACCAGTCCCCCACGTCCGCCATGCCAACGAAATGCGAGGGGCATGACTGGTTTTCGGCATGAAAGACAGTCATGAATTTCGACGTCGTAACCAAGATGACGAAGAATGCGAAGGGTCATTGCGCCGAGAATGAACGTGCTTCGCGTTTGCGGAAGAGATTCTTGAGCGTCTAAAAAACGTACCGCTGCAACAATTTCTTCAAAAAGTTCTGGATCTGCTAAGTCTGGCCGAATTGCTTTTTCAAGCATGGAAAAAAGTGTTTGTGCGAACAGTCGATGCTCGAGAGTATTTCGAACATTCTGAAAAGCTTCAGTTCGCTCTACACCAATAATCGTCGTCGATCTTGCGCCTTTTACAATCTCAAGATTCACCAAAGCAAAAGGCTCTAAATGTGCTGCAAGCTTTGCTCTCGGCTTCTGCGCCCCCCTCCCAACACAATCAATCTTTCCGTACTCTGGCGTCAAAATATTGTATCGACGGTCTGCCTCACGCCACGGAGAAGTCGTAAGAACAAGTCCAGTGGTTTTTACGCTCGACCACATAACTCACTCTTCCCTTCGCTTTGCAGTTTCAATAGTGAGATCACGATCACCATCAAGAAATGCCTGAAGAATGATGGTTGCCGCTAAGGCGTCTTCGGCCATGTCATTTCCGTATTCTATTTGCAATCGTCGTGCTTCTGCAGAAGAAAATTGTTCGTCGACGACGTAAATTGGCATTGACGATGCAGTGCCAAGATCACGAGCGAATTGCTTCGTCATCTCAAGCTGTTCTTCAGTTTGATGCGCGTCTGGGATTGGAAGTCCAACAACGAATGCTTCAGCACCTTCAAATTTCGCACGCGCAAGAATCGACGCGATCGAACTTGTTCCCCCTTCAATGTTCCCCATTGGAAAAGCCAAATTCGTTTCATCGTCACCCAAGGCGAGCCCAATCTTTTTTAATCCAAAATCAACTCCAAGGTATCTCATATTAAGGACCGATTACATTCGCGCGAACACTTGCGCCTCCGTTCGTCACCGGCATGTCTTCAGTGACAACAAAACGTTCATCTCCATTATCTGCATGAAGCAGTGCGATATACGTCAATCCAGTGGTCATCGGCTGCGAAAGCATGACCTTTACCGAAACGTCTTCGCCGGCTTCAATATATCCAGACACTCCAATGATCGGTCCTGGCGCCTCACCGATTGATTCGTGAACGGTTATGTAACCCGGCTTTATCAATGTTGCGATTGTATCGACTTCAGCACCATTCACTACAGTCGCTGTAATCTTGCTTCCGGTAAGTTCAACTGGACCGTATGAAAGCTCTGGCCCATTCGGCGCAAATAAAAAGAACGCTCCGATTGCAACCAGACCGATCAGTAGCATGGCTCCGCCGATGACATCGTCTCTTTTCATATTCTTTACAAAGTAACGCCTGGAACTTTTGGAACTGGCGTTAAAATTTCCGGTCCTTCTGGCAGCGCAACAATCGTTACCTCAAAATGCGCAGAGTCACTTCCATCTGCAGTAACAATCGTCCATTCATCTTCTGCAACTTCAACCTCATGCGTTCCAAGCGTCACCATTGGCTCAATTGCTAAACACATACCCTCTTCAATCACGACTGCAGGGAAATGTTTGTCTCGATAATTCGGAATATTCGGCGACTCATGAACGCTATGACCGACACCATGACCAACAAGCGACCTTACAATTCCATATTTTTTCGGAGGAATACTGTCTTCAACTGCAGCGCCGATATCGAGCACCGTGTTTCCGATTGTCACAACCTCGACTCCAGCCATTAACGACTCGTACGTGACGCGAAGCAGATTCATTCTCACTTCTGAAACCTGTCCGACCGGCACTGAGACGGCCATGTCTGTACACATACCGTCAAACCAACAGCCAACATCCAAACTCACAATGTCGCCAGCTTCGAGAACAATATCGCGTGAACCAATACCGTGAACGACCTCATCATTTTTCGAAATACAAACCGTTGATGGGAATGGTCGTTTGCCACCGCCGGTGTATCCAAGAAATGACGGGGTACCGCCTCCGGCTTCTATAACGCTCCGAGCAGCATCATCAAGCTCGCGCATGGTAACGCCTGGCTTCACCGCATCAACCGCAGCTTGAAGTGCATTTGAAAGTAATATGCCACCTTTACGCATGCTTTCAATTTCTTTTGCATTTTTTATCTTTGCCATACTTTTTCTTAGCAACCCCCTTCTTTTGTACAAATATTGTAAATTCTATCTGCAACTTCCTCGATAGTACCCATGCCGTCGATGTCGCGAACAAGTCCTTGTTCGCGATAATGATCGATCATCGGATCTGTCACTTTGTAATACAAATCTAAACGATGCTGAATAACGTCCGGAGTGTCATCTATTCGATGCTCAGTACGAGCTCGATTCACAATCCGTGCAATCGACTCTTCTCGTGGAACATGAATAACGACCACAGCAGTTGGAACATCATGCGCTGCGTATGCGTCGTACTGATCTTGATTCCGAGGAAATCCATCAAGAATATATCCGCTGGTCGCATCTGGTTGCTCAAGACGCTGGCGAAGAACTTCTACAACAATTGATCCAGGAACCAAGTCGCCACGTTCCTGAACGGCACGAATTCGCTCGGCAAGATCATCTATTCCTACGGCCGCGTCACGAAGAATCTGGCCCATAGAAAGAGCAGGAATTCCCAGTCTTTCACTCAAAATCGCCGCCTGTGTTCCCTTCCCGCACCCCTGTGGACCTAAGAGAAAAATGCGATGCATACGCGAAGAATACTACAACCTCCGGCCGCTTTATGCGAGTCCGGAGGTTGGAGAAATCTCACAAAAACCTATGTCGTTTTTACACATCGTACGAACGCATCGAAAGCTGAGACTGAACCTGTTTCACGATGTCGATAACAACGGAAACAACGATAATGATAGAGGATCCACCAACACTCAAACTCTGATTTCCGGTAATTCCTTGGACGATGTTCGGGAGTATCGCAATAAGACTAAGGAAGAACGCACCAGAAAGGAGCATGCGATTCATGATCCATTGCAGATACTTTGTTGTTTGCTCACCAGGACGAACACCGGGAATAAATCCTCCCTGCTTCTGCAAATTCTCTGCAATCTGCTCTGGACGGAAAACGATCGAGGCGTAAAAGAACGTAAAGGCAAAAACAAGAGCAAAGTATAAGACTGCGTAAAAAACATTGTTCTGGAATGTAACAATCACCCACTGCGCAATGTTCTGAACAACCTCTGTTCTTGCCTGAGCAAAAAACTGCGCCAAAAGCGGAGGAAGGGCAACAATGGAAAGAGCAAAGATGATCGGAATCATGCCTCCAATATTCAAACGAAGCGGCAATGATGATTGCACTTTTCCAGACATCTGTGACCCTCCACGGGCATATTGCACAGGGATATTTCGCTGACCCTCAGAAACAACCACAACGCCAACGATCGTCACTACAGTCAAAACGGCGAACAAGATCATGTTCAGCATGTCTGCCGAAGTGTATGTCGCTAATGCCTGAGCTACTGCACTTGGCAAACCAGCCATGATACCTGCAAAAATCAACAAAGAAATACCATTTCCCATTTTTCGCTCTGTTGCCAATTCACCAAGCCACATCAAAAAGACTGTGCCGGCTGCCATACAAACCATCGCAAGAATGAACGTCCATCCATCAAGAACAATCCCAGTTGTTGACTTTGCTTCTAACAATTTAAGAACACCGAATCCTTGCAAGAAGGCGAGCGGAACTGTGGCAATGCGTGTATAGCGATTTATTGTCTGGCGACCCTGCTCTTCCTTCTGCATCTCTTCAATGCTTGGAAAAATCATGCCAAGCAACTGGAAAATAATCGACGCGGTAATATACGGAGAAACACCCAACGCAACAAGTGAAAAATTGTTGAGCGTGCCTCCGGAAAACATGTTCAAAAGACCAAGAAACTGGTTCCCAGCTAATAACGACGACAATGCTGACGCATCAATACCAGGAACAGGAACGTGTGCCGCAATGCGGAACACGACAATGACGAACACGAGAAATAAGAGCGCATTGCGAATTTCTGGAGTGCGAAAGATGCGTTTCAAGGTTTCCATACTTTTTGAAGAAGCTAAACAATCACTGAACCACCCGCTTTACTGATTTTTTCTGCTGCTGTTGCAGAAACTGCACAGTTCTTCACAGTTACGGCAGCGGAAATTTCTCCGTTACCAAGAATTTTCACCGGCAATGTTTTGTCAGTAATCAGCCCTTTCTTCATTAACGTTGTTGGGGTAACGAATTCTCCGGCAATATATTTTGATGCAATCGCGAGGATATTGACCGCCTGTACATGTGGCGCAATAGACTTGAATCCACGAAGCTTCGGTGTTGCAAGCATGATGTGTCGCATGCCTAAACGCTTCAAACCACCAACACCAGAACGCGCACTCTGACCTTTTTGACCACGACCAGCGGTGGTACCGCGTGAACCAAGTCCACGACCAACACGACGCTTTCCGCGTTTTGCACCAAATGCTGGACGGAGTGTAGAGAGAGTAATGGTCATATTACGCCTTCGTTACAAGTTCGACGTCTGGCTTACGGAGTGCTGCAAGCGCCAAGAACGTTGCTTTTGCATTGTTAATCTTATTTCCTGAACCCATAAGTTTCGAGACTGCATTTGGTACTCCAGCAAGTTCCAAAACCACACGCGTCGGACCACCACATTTCAGTCCAGTACCTTGTGGAGCTGGCTTCAAAAGGACTATCGCAGCAGCAAATTTTCGCTGTACCTCATGTGGAAGCGTCTCCTTTACAAGCGGAACGGTGATTAAGGTTTTCTTTGCCTGACGGAATGCCTTTTCAACAGCCATTGCAACGTCAGCACCTTTAGCAACACCGAAACCTACTCGACCTCGACGGTCACCGATCACAAGACTTGCGCGAAAACGCATACGCTTTCCACCTTTTGTAACACGAGTAACGCGAGCAAGTTCAAGAATCTTTTGTTCGAATTCTCTTGGCTCTCGGTCATCGCGACGACCGCCACGAGGGCCGCCTTTTCCGCGACCTTCACCACGACCGCCACCGCCCTGACGACCACCACGGGCATTCCCGCGAGGACTTGCTGTATTGCCCACCGTTGTTTTTGCTACGTCGGTCATAGGTTAGAACTGAAGGCCGTTTTCGCGACATGCCTGAGCAAGCGCGGCAACACGACCATGATAAATATACGAACCACGATCAAAAATGACCGCAGTCACACCAGCAACAACTGCAGCTTTTGCAAGATCAACACCAACAAGCGCTGCACGTGCCATTGGCTTGTTACTTCCAGACATTTTCAAATCAGAAGCAGCACAAATCGTCACACCAGTATCATCATTGATAAGCTGTGCACTAATGTGCTTGTCTGAACGGAAAACCGTCAAACGTGGACGAAGGGCTGTTCCATGAATTTTTGCGCGAGTACGGATAGCACGACGTTTGGTGCCATGACGTTTCGCGAGGATATTCTTTCGCAACATAGGAGAGATTAATCGCTCTTCGCGGCCTTACCTGCCTTACGGCGGATGATTTCATCAGTGTAACGGAATCCCTTGCCCTTATAAGGCTCAGGCTTCTTCATTGCACGGATTTCTGCAGCAACCTTTCCAACGATCGCGGCATCAATTCCGCTGATGGTCAAAATATTTCCTTCAATCTTTGCAACAATTCCGTCTGGAAGATCGAACTTAACTTCATGAGAAAATCCAAGCGAAAATACAAGTGTATTTCCCTGCACGTTCATCTTGAACCCAACACCATTTAGCTCCAATGACTTTGAGTATCCCTCACTAACACCAATAACCATTTGTGCAACAAGTGCACGCATAGTTCCCCAGATTGCGCGGTCTGCACGCTCTGGATCCTTTACCGTTACATCAAGACGATCCACGCCATCTTCCGAAGATAGCGAGACCTTCGCATGCGGATGAAGGGTCAATGAAAGCTCGCCTTTTGGACCCTTAACGATCACGACGCCTGCATTAATTGTTGCGGTGATGCCTGCTGGCAGAAACACCGGTTTTTTTCCAATGCGAGACATATTAGTAGATTTCGCAGATAAGTTCGCCACCCAAACGACGCTTGTGCGCTTCCTTATTTGTCATTAAGCCATTTGGCGTTGAAACAATCGCAAACCCGAATCCTGAACGAACAGTCTTAAGTTTGTCTGCCTTTACGTAAACACGACAGCTTGGCTTGCTCTTGCGAACAATCGAGGAAATGGCAGGTGCGCCACCATCACGATAAACAAGATGCACACGAAGCATTGGCCTTGAACCATCTTGGAATGATTCGACGCCAGAAAGATATCCTTCTTTTTCAAGGATCTTTGCCATCGCAAATTTCATTTGTGACATCGGCATGTCAGCCACCGTTGCGTGAGCAGAGCTCGCGTTACGGATACGGGTGAGCATGTCGGAAATCGGGTCGGTCATCATAGAATTACCAGCTTGCTTTTCGAATACCAGGAATCTCACCAACGTTCGCAAGTTCACGGAAGCAGATACGGCAGAGGCCGAATGCTCTCATGAAAAAGCGCTTTCGACCACAGCGCCAGCATCGATGCACAACACGCGAGCTGAACTTCGGCGTCTTTGCCGACTTCGCAATTTGATTCGTTGTTGCCATAGCTTATTTCTCTTGCGTTGGAGCGAACGGAAATCCGAGCGCTTTGAGGAGTGCAAGGCCTTCCTCATGATTCTTTGCGGTTGTTGTGATCGTTATCTGAAGGCCGTGAAGTGTTTCAATCTCATCTGGGTGTATTTCGGGAAACGCAATGTGCTCAGTAAAGCCATAGTTGAAATTTCCCTGACTATCCACTGCAGATTCTGGAATGCCTCGAAAGTCTCGGATACGGGCAAACGCTATGTTTATGAGCTTCGTGAGGAAATCCCACATTCGCTTTCCGCGAAGCGTCACCATAACACCAACGATCATTCCCTCACGAATCTTGAATCCAGCGATAGACTTCTTTGCTTTGGTACGAACTGGCTGTTGGCCAGTAATGCGGCGAAGAGTCTCTACCACGATATCTGCAAATTTTGCATCTTTTCCCTTTCCAAAGCCTGCATTGATCGTAAGCTTTGTAATAGACGGGGTATCGTGTGCATTTTTGTAACCAAATTGGCTACGCAATGCTGGACCAATCTCTTTTTGCATTTTTTCTTGGAGGTTCTGCATACTATCCAATTTCAGTAATTCCCTTCTTCGTACGGAGCACGCGAACTTTTTGTTTACGACCGTCATCCTTTGTAACAAATGAATAACCCACTCTTCCTTTTAGCCCGCCCTCTCCGATCACCGCAACACGCGATGCTGGAAGAGGGGCAAAAAATGTCACACGCTGTCCAGGAACGCCCTTTCCTTTGGCCTTCACATGTTTTGTCGCCTGATTGACTCCGTCAACCACGACAAGCCCACGTGATGGAAAGGTTTGAATAACTTTCCCTTCTTTCCCTTTATGTTTGCCCGCAAGAACGCGGACATTGTCTCCTGTTTTAATTTTCATAGGAGATATCTAGAGAACTTCAGGAGCAAGAGACACGATCTTTGTAAACCCTTCCGCGCGCAATTCACGGGCGATCGGTCCAAAGATACGCGTTCCTTTTGGTTCCTTAGAAGCGCGGTTAATAATGACACCTGCATTTTCATCAAAACGAATGTAAGAACCGTCCTTTCGACGAACCTCTTTGCGCGTACGAACAATAACCGCATGAACGACGTCACTCTTCTTTACTGACGTATGAGGAGCTGCCTCCTTTACCACCGCCGTTACCACGTCACCCAAACGCGCGTACCGCTTTTTATAGCCGCCGAGCACTCGAATGACTTGGAGTTTTTTTGCGCCGGTATTATCCGCGACGCCCATCATGGATCGATGTTGCAACATACAATGGCTGGTTATGTCTGGTTTACAGACACCACGCGCCAGCGCTTTCGCGCAGAGAGTGGACGCGTTTCTTCAATAGTCACTTCCTCACCTTCTTTCGCTACCATCTTTTCATCGTGTGCCATGAACTTCGTGCTCACAACATATCGCTTTCCGTACTTTGGATGAACCTCGGTTCGATCTACACGAACAACCACCGTTTTTGGCGTCTTATTTGCAGACACGACAATGCCGATAAACTGACGGCGCATTGGTTTAATAATTTTTTCCATACTTTACGAGGTTTTGAGAACAGATAGTTGTGTTTCCATTCGAGCAATACGCTTCTTTGCTTCACGTACTGTTCGAACTGCACGGAGTTGACCTACAGAAATTTTGAGTGCCATATCGCGGAGTTTTGCGCGCTCCTCAGCAATCATGCCAAGAAGTTCTTTTGCGCTCATCCCAAGGAAAGGGTTTGTTTTCGACATAGGACTAAGCTCGAGTAACTGTTTTTGTCTTTACTGGAAGCTTGTAGGCAGCAAGACGAAAAGCCTCTGCTGCAACCTCTGGAGTCACACCATCCATCTCAAACATGACAGTTCCGGCACGGACAGGAGTCATGTAGTAGTCAACCGCACCCTTTCCCTTACCCATAGGAGCTTCAGCTCCATGGTTCGTAACTGGATGGTCTGGAAAAATACGGATCCAGATCTTTCCACCACGCTTAATCGCACGCGTCATGGCACGACGAGCCGCCTCGATCTGTCGCGCGGTTACCCACGCTTCAGTCGTAGCCTTTAGGCCGAACGAGCCAAATGCGACGTCCGTCTTTTGTGTCGCTAAGCGATCACCAGCGGTTCGACGCTTGTGCCACTTGCGATATTTCATTTTTTTCGGAAGCAACATACGAAGATAGCTTACGTTCGCGGACCGCGAGATGCGGCCGGATGCTGTTCAGCAGACTCTGCCTGTACCGGTGCTGATGCTGTAGTGAAAACATCGCCACGATAAATCCACACCTTCACACCAATCACACCAAAAATAGTATTTGCACGCACACGAGCAAAGTCGATATCTGCACGAAGATTATGCAAAGGAATACTGCCGTGGGCGATAGTTTCTGTTCGAGCAATTTCTGAACCGTTCAAACGGCCAGAAAGCGTCAACTTCACACCACGAGCCCCTCCTTTTGTCACTCGCTCAATCGCCATTTTCATAGAACGACGGAACGGCAAACGTTGTTCAATTTCACGCGCAATCTGTTCTCCAACAATCTGCGCAGACAACATTGGGCGACTGACTTCCTCAACATTTATGTTAAGTGTGACACGCTGACCTCTATAGAACTCCTTCATGAGTTTCTTTTTAAGATCTTCGATTCCTGCCCCAGCACGGCCGATGATAACACCAGGCTTTGCAGCACGGATCGTGATAGTAACGCGCTTCGGCGTGCGATCGATTCCAATGGAATCAAGACCAACATCACGCAAACTCTTACGCAAGAACTCACGAATATTCACGTCTTCGCGAAGTGCTGAAACAAATTGCTTACCGCGGGCGAACCACTTAGAATCCCACGTATAAATCGTGGAAAGACGGAAGACTTTTGGATTGACTTTATGACCCATAGGTTAGGTATTCGACGATTTCGGCGCCACCACAATTGTGATGTGCGACATACGGTGACGAATTGGTGTTGCGCGACCCTGTGCTCTAGGCGTAGAACGCTTGATCTTTGGCCCTTCGTCCACATACGCCCTAACCACAAATAATCCTTCATCACTCAGCTTTGCATTATTCACTGCATTTGCAACTGCAGAATTTAATGTCTTCAAGACCGACTTTGCAGAGATCTTTGTTGACACCGCTAATTGATGACGAGCTTCACGAACTGACTTGCCACGAATCAAGCTCACCACAAGACGAGTCTTGCGTGGCGCGATTCGGATAAATTTTGCTTGTGCTTTCACTTCCATAGATTCGTGGTCTAACGAGCGAGTTTATTCGCTGATGGCGCAGCAGCAGGAGCTGCAGCTGCCTTTCCAGAATGACGAACAAACTTTCGCGTCAAAGAAAACTCACCAAGTTTGTGACCGACCATGTTCTCAACAATACGAACCTGCAAGAATTCACGACCATTGTGTACACCGAATGTGAAACCAACCATTTCTGGAGTAATTGTCGATGCACGAGCCCAAGTTTTGATGACAGTTTTGTCACCTGACCGGAGCTTCCCGACTTTCTTCATGAATTTTTGGTCTACGTAAGGACCTTTTTTGAGACTTCGTGGCATAGGCTAGGATTTGCGTTTTGCTGCGTGACGACTTCGAACGATGAATGAACTTGATGGCTTCTTGCTCTTACGAGTATGCACACCAAGCGCTTTCTTTCCTGTTGGCGTACGAGGCTCAGTCAAACCAATAGAATTTCGAGCTTCTCCTCCACCATGCGGGTGATCGACTGGATTCATGGCCTTGCCACGAACCGTTGGACGAATGCCACGATTACGCGTACGGCCAGCTTTTCCCCATCGAACAAGTCGCCAGTCCGGATTTGAAACAGTACCAATCGTTGCCATGCAATCTTTTGCAACCATGCGAACTTCACCAGATGGTAATCGAAGTGTTACGCGATCGCCTTCAATGGCAAGTAATTCCGCAGCAAGACCAGCACCACGAACTAATTGACCACCCTTTCCAGGCATAAGTTCAATATTGTGAACTTGCATACCGACTGGAATCTTTTCAAGAGGAAAACGATTTCCCATTATAGGTTCACCGCGTTCTTTTGAAGAAACGATTTTCATCCCTACCGTGAGACCGAAAGGGGCAAGAACATAGCGCTTCTCTCCATCGGCGTAAGCAAGAAGTGCAACACGAGCGCCGCGATTTGGATCATATTCGATCGTCTGAACATTTGCTGGAATGTCGTATTTATCACGCTTCCAGTCAATAAGACGAATGTGACGACGTGATCCACCGCCACGATGACGAACGGAAATATGCCCCTTTGCACCACGACCAGCCATCTGCTTTTTTGGAGCAAGTAATGACTTCTCTGGTGATGTTGAGGTGATGTCTGCAAACGACTGAACGCTCGACTTACGACGACCAGCAGTCGTTGGTTTGTATTGGATAATAGCCATACTTAGGCAGCAAAGACGTCAATCATTTTTCCCGCTGGCAACGTTACCATCGCCTTCTTGTATCCCTTTGTTTTTCCTTGTGTCCTGCCAAAGTGTGTTGACTGTGGTCGGACGGTGATGACATTCACTTTCACTGGAACCACGTTATACAATTCTTTAATCGCTTGCTTCACTGCAACACGAGTTGCGTGTGACGCAACACGAAAAACAAGAACGTTTTTTTCTGCAAGCGCCGCAGACTTTTCAGTAACAAGTGGCGCAAGGATTGTTTCAGAAGCAAAACGAGAAACCACCTTGAATACTGCAGCTGGTACTTCAGACTTTTTCGCGACGACTTTTTTTGCCGCAGACGTTTTTTTTGCAATAACAGCTGCTGTCTTTTCAGACTTCACTGTTTTTACTTCAACGTCGTTTTCTGTAATCGTATTCATACTTTAAACGGTAAAGGTCTTGATCATGGTCTCAATCGCAGCCTTTGAAGCAAGAATTGTTCGATATTTCGCTGCATCGCGAACGTTCAAGCTATGCGCTTGAATCACCACTGTCCAAGGCAAATTTTGTACCGCACGACGAGCAACAGAATCTCCTTTAGCAACAACAACGAGCGCTGTTCCTTTTGCACCAGGCAATGCCTCACGCATTTGTGCGGCAAATTTTGTTTTTGCTTCTGGAAATGAAAAATCCTCAACAGCAACAAACGCACCATCTTGTAGCTTATCTGAAAGAACCATCGCGAGCGCTGCACGCTTCATCTTCTTATTTAGCTTCACGGAGAAATTCCGTTCTGCAAGAGGACCATGCGTAACACCACCACCAATCCAAATCGGCGAACGGCTCGAGCCGTGACGTGCGCGGCCAGTACCCTTCTGCTTCCATGGTTTCTTTCCACCACCAGAAACTTGACTACGATCTTTTGTATGCGACAAAACAACGCGTGAATTTGCATCTTGCGCAACAATAACGTCATGAATGACATTTGAATTTGCAGGAACAGCAAACAATGCATCAGGCAACGTCATCATGCCAGCATCCTTCCCTTGCCAATTGTAGACTTTTACTTCAGCCATACATTTCCATCAGTTGCGAAAATAGTCACCAAGCTTCCACGTGCACCAGGAACCGCACCCTTAATTCCTATAATGTTCTTCTCTGTATCTATAGTGACGACTTCAAGGTTTTTCACCGTCACACGATCGCTTCCCATTCTACCGGCCATACGCATGCCTTTGAAAACACGCTGAATACCACCGGCACCAATAGAACCAGACTTGCGTTCCTGGTCTTTATGACCGTGTGTACGTGGATGGCCATGGAAACCATGGCGCTTCACCACACCCTGGAACCCGCGACCCTTTGAAGTACCGACAATATTTACAACGTCACCAAGATTAAACGTCGCTACAGTAATAACTTCCCCTCGATTGATAGACTCTCCGTCTACAACTGGGAACTGACGCATAGTACGAAACTGTCCAAGATCACCAGTTTCTCCAACCTGCGCTTTTGCAACGCCTGTTGTTTTATCAAAACCGATTACCACGACTGCTCGTCCTTGCGCGTCTTTCCGTGTACCGACCACCACCGATGGCTCAGCCTCGATGAGTGTCACCGGAACAACCGACCCATCTGGGCGGAAAACCTGTGACATTGCAACTTTTTTTCCGAGAAGCACTTTCATAGTCTTTCGTTCATACGGCTAGCCGTAGAGGAACGTGAGGAATTAAGGCTTTTCAACGAAAAAACCAGAAGCATCGATCGTGAATACCACGTTTCGATAACTTCTAGCCCAAAACAACACACGAACAGATGAAGTTGTTAGGGTTTTTGATGAGTTGAAAAGGGTTCTCCAAACTTCGCACGAATCGACGAGAAGGTTTTCCACTGAAGCCTGAGCCTAAGCGGATCTTTCTTCTCGGTTCGTTTTGAAGCGTTTGTGCAGTGGGAACTGCGATGAAGCAATCTCATTTGAGCTTACCTCGTCGCAGTTCTCACTACGATAATTACATTTTTATTTCGATATCGACACCTGCTGGAAGATTGAGGCTCATGAGCGCGTCAATCGTACGTTCTGTTGGACTCACAATGTCGATGAGACGCTTGTGAACACGCATTTCGTACTGATCTCTGGAAGTCTTATCAATGAACGTTGAACGGTTCACTGTAAAACGTCGAATCTCGGTTGGCAATGGAACAGGGCCGAGAACTTCTGCGCCGCTTCGCTCTGCAGTCTTAATGATCGTCTGCGTTGCTGAGTCTATGATCTTATGATCATACGCACGAATCTTGATCCGAATACGCTGTTTTACGTCTTCTTTTGTTTTTATCGCGTCAGTCATAGTGAAAAGGGCATTTTGGTACAGAGGAAGGGAGAGTGTTTAGCTCTCCCTTCATGTCTTTACATCAAGGTTATTCAATAATTTTAACAACGGCACCAGCTCCAACGGTACGACCACCTTCACGAATCGAGAAACGCATCTTCTCTTCCAATGCGACTGGATTAATGAGAGTCACGATACAGTTAACAGTGTCACCTGGCATAACCATCTCTGTGCCTTCTGGCAATTCGATGTCACCAGTCACATCTGTAGTACGAATATAGAACTGTGGCTTGTAGCCCTTAAAGAACGGCTTGTGACGTCCACCTTCTTCTTTGGTCAAAGCGTAGATTTGCGCTTCGAACTTTGTATGTGGCTTCACTGAACCTGGCTTTGCAAGAACCTGACCACGTTCAACGTCTTCCTTCTTAATACCACGGAGCAAAACACCTGCGTTGTCACCAGCCATACCCTTGTCCAACGACTTGTTGAACATTTCGATACCGGTAACCGTAGACTTCATGGTGTCATGAATACCAACAATTTCCACTTCATCTCCAACGTTCGCAACACCACGTTCAATACGTCCAGTCACCACAGTTCCACGACCTTCGATCGAGAAAACATCTTCGATTGGCATCAGGAATGGCTTGTCGAGGTCACGAACTGGCTCTGGAATGTATTCGTCAAGCGCAGTCAAAAGCTGCTTGATTGACTCTGCATCTGGACCAGTTGGATTTGCGAGTGCCTTTGTTGCCGAACCACGGATGACTGGGATGGTATCCCCAGGGAATTCGTACTTGGTCAAAAGATCACGAATTTCTTGTTCAACGAGATCGATAAGCTCTGGGTCGTCAACCATGTCGCACTTGTTCAAATAAACAATGATGTATGGAACACCAACCTGTCGGGCCAAAAGAATGTGCTCACGGGTCTGTGGCATTGGACCGTCTGCAGCAGAAACCACCAAAATTGCGCCATCCATCTGGGCAGCGCCGGTGATCATGTTCTTCACGTAATCCGCGTGGCCTGGACAGTCAACGTGTGCGTAATGACGCTTTGCAGTCTCATATTCACAATGTGCGGTTGCAATCGTAATACCACGCGCCTTAGATTCTGGCGCCTTATCAAGGTCATCAACGCCCTTCTTCTGGGTGATGTTACCCATTGCTGCACCAACAGCCAAAAGTGCTGCGGTTGTTGTGGTCTTACCGTGGTCAACGTGACCGATTGTCCCGACGTTAACGTGCGGCTTTGCGCGGCTAAACATGTCTGCCATACGTGGAAATTATGCCCGGCGTCTTGGAATGAGCACCGATGGCGTGAGTGATTATTTTCGTGAAGAAAAATGTGGCGAGAGTGTAGCAAAACCAAGAAAATCACGCAAGTCTCCCTATACACCAAGAAATAGATTCCGCTCAATCAATGCGTTCAAGGTAGAACTCCTCTTCCCCACCACTAGAAACCCGAGGCATCTTTTGCATGCCTTCCTTAGCTTTTTCTTTAATTTCAACGACTTCCGGTGCGGTCCATAACGACTTCAATGCCTCTTCATCAACATCAGCCTCATCCAGCACAGATTCCTCAATCTCGTCCCCGCTAGCAATTGGTGCGTCCTCAATCTGAATATCTTCAATCTCATCTTCCTTGCTCTCCGACATCCAAGACTCTAAGGCGGCAACTTCCATCTGCTCTTCTGTGGCACCCTCCGATGAAACCTGGAGCTCCCCCATCTCAAGCGCCCCGTCAATCAGCAACTCATATTCATTCAATGGCAAAATCACCAGTGGCTCTTCTTTTCCCTCTTCATCCGTAACAATAATCCTATCCCCCGTTTTCCGAGCTAGCCGCAACAACCGAGAAAAATGATTATTCGCCATATGAAGGCATCTTAGGGAGAGAGGGAGAAAAGGGCAAGAATCTTTACTCTTTCACAAATTTATGCTATCATTTTTCGTTATTTTCAAGGGCGGCTTGCTCAATATTCATAAGAAATTGTGAGTAGCGAGCAACCCTGTCCGGAGAATAACCCATGCTCACGCTCGCCCTTTTCCTCCTTCCTCTCATCCACTCCGCCAACGCCGACGCCTACGTCGTGGGATTCAAGGCCAATATCGCCGAGAACAACGTCATGCTACTAGCCGCACCCGAGGACCTCTGGTTCTCAGGAAATGGCGGCGGCGCGGTCACGTTCGAGTCACATAGAACCAGGTTCATGGACTCTAATTCCAGACTCGCACTTTCTGCCGGATGGAACCACCACGGTGGGTTCACCTTCGAAGGGAACTGGCGCATACGCGACCAGTTCTCGAGCTCAACCACCTTAGTCGCCGATCTCGTCGGATTCAGCATTGGCAGTGGAATACTGTCGCCGAACGACGAAAAACAACTAATGTTCATGACTGGCGGAGGCATCGAAATTCCTGTCATAAAAGGCGTCGATGTCCAGCTGATCGGCAAAGTCGGCATGGGAACAGCACGCGATGACAACCACGACTGGTTCATCACCAACACGACATCTATCTACCTCGGCGCGTCACACGACTTCTGACCGAGAGCAAATAGACCAGTAACATGCTCGCCCCGCGCGAGTCGACAAGCCCCCAACTCGGGAGCCCGTCGTCTCGACGCGGGGTTTGTCTTCTCCAAATCAAAACGGCCCCTTTCGAGGCCGCCTTGAATCTTATTCTATAAACAACGAGCTACTTCCCTGTGCGCTGCTCAACAATCGCTTTTGCGACGTTGTTTGGCACTTCCATATACTGACCAAACTCCATGGAATAACTTGCTCGACCCTGGGTCATAGAGCGAAGAGATGTGGAGTAGCCGAACATTTCTGCAAGTGGAACAAGGGCCTTTACGAACTTGATATTTCCACGGTCACCCATTTCTTGAATCTGGCCGCGCTTTGAGTTCAAATCGCCGACCACGGATCCCATGAATTCATCTGGAGTGACTGCTTCGACTTTCATGACTGGCTCAAGAAGCACAGGCTGCGCCTTCTTAACTGCCTCTTGAAATGCGAGAGAGCCCGCCATTTTGAAAGCTGCTTCGTTCGAGTCAACATCGTGGTACGAACCATCGAAGACCGTTGCCTTGATGTTGATCAATGGGAACCCCGCGATAACACCTCTATCCATAGCTTCACGCGCACCTTTTTCAATTGCTGGAATGTATTCGCGTGGAACTGCGCCGCCCTTCACTTCGTCGAAGAACTCAAAGTTCTTTGCGGCAGGATCTGTATTTGGTTCAACACGCAACCACGCATGACCGTACTGACCTCGACCACCAGATTGCTTAATGTACTTTCCTTCACCTTCTGCAACGCCACGAATGGTTTCACGATACGCAACCTGCGGACGACCAACGTTTGCTTCAACGTTGTATTCTCGGCGCATTCGATCAACGATGATTTCAAGATGCAGCTCACCCATACCAGCAATAATGGTTTGGTTTGAATCTGGATCTGTTGAAACATGGAATGTTGGATCTTCTTCTGCAAGCTTTTGAAGCGCGATTGCCATCTTTTCCTGGTCTGCTTTCGTCTTCGGCTCGAGTGCCTGCGAGATGACCGGCTCTGGGAAAGTAATCGATTCAAGAATCACAGGATGATCTGGATCACACAACGTATTTCCCGTTGCTGTGTTCTTCAATCCCACAGCTGCTGCAATTTCCCCAGCGAACACTTCTTCTACGTCCTCTCGACTATTTGCATGCAAACGAACGATTCTGGAAATACGCTCCTTATCTCCAGTTGCTGAGTTCAAGACGTAAGTTCCAGCTTTCAACGAACCTGAATACACGCGGAAGAATGCGAGCTTTCCAACGAATGGGTCTGCAGCAATTTTGAACGCAAGCGCAGCAAAAGGTGCGGTATCTTTCGGCAAACACTCAATAATTGTCTCAGCATCATCTGGGTCAAAACCCTTCATCGCTGGAACATCTAATGGAGATGGGAGGTAATCAACAACGGCGTCGAGCATCTGCTGAACACCTTTATTCTTCAACGCTGAACCGCAAAGAATTGGGAAAATTTTCAGTGCAATAACTCCCTTTCGAAGAGCGACTTTCAATTCTGGAACTGGAATATCCTCTCCGCCAAAGAATCGCTCAAGCAATCCCTCATCTTCTGCAACAATCGCTTCCACAAGCTTTGAACGATACTCGTCTGCCTTTGCTTTATATTCTTCTGGAATTTCAACTTCATCAATCGTTTTTCCTTGGTCATCGTGATAGATAAATGCCTTGCGAAGAAGAAGGTCGATAATGCCGACAAAATTTCCTTCTATTCCGATCGGCAACTGAATTGGATACGCATTCGGCGCCAAACGCTTATGAATCGATGCAATGTCCTTATAAAAGTCTGCACCAGTTCTGTCTAATTTGTTAATAAAACACACACGAGGCACATGATACTTATCCGCTTGGTGCCAAACAGTTTCAGACTGTGGCTCAACACCAGCAACACCGTCGAATACGGTAACGCCACCATCGAGAACACGAAGCGAACGCTCAACTTCAACAGTGAAGTCAACGTGGCCAGGAGTGTCAATAATGTTAATGCGATGGTCTTTCCAGAAACATGTTGTCGCAGCTGCAGTGATCGTGATTCCACGTTCCTGCTCCTGCTCCATCCAGTCCATAGTCGCCTCACCTTCATGCACCTCACCGATTTTGTGCTTCTTTCCGGTGTAGAACAAAACACGCTCAGTTGTTGTGGTCTTTCCTGCGTCAATATGCGCAATAATTCCTATATTTCGTACCCGTTCCAATGGATAATCGCGTTGCATAAAAAATGAATGGTTTAGCGAGCAAGGTGTGCAAACGCTCGGTTTGCTTCTGCCATACGCTGCACATCAAGCTTCTTCTTTACAGCGTCACCCTCATTCTTAGAAGCAGAAATGAGCTCTTCTGCAAGCTTTTCACACATTGGGCGCCCTTTCTTTCCTCGTGCTGCGCCAAGAATCCAACGGTATGCCAAGGCATAACGACGGTCGCCGCGCACTGGCATTGGAACCTGATAGTTCGCTCCACCAACACGCTTTGATTTCACTTCAACTGCTGGAGTGACATTCTTAATCGCGTTATCAAAAACTTCCATTGGATCCTGGCTCGTTTCCGTTGCGATAATTTCAAACGCATCGTACACAATGCCGCGAGCAATAGACTTCTTTCCACTTTCCATGACGTAATTGACTAACTTGGCAACCAAAACGCTCCCGTATTTTGCATCAGGAGCGAGATTGCGCTTTGGAGCGGCTTTACCACGCATATTATGTTTATTTTGGCGACGATGTTCTTCCCACGTGGTTCGTAGTACTCATCGTCTTGAATGAATTTGTGAAAAACTTCTCTACTTCTTCTTTGCAACTGCCTTACCTGCCTTTGGACGCTTTGTTCCGTACCGTGAACGGCCACGATTGCGACCTTCCACGCCTGTTGCGTCGTATCGACCTCGAACAATGTGGTAACGAACACCTGGCAAGTCTTTCACACGACCGCCACGAATCATGACGATAGAGTGTTCCTGCAGTCCATGGCCTTCGCCAGGAATGTATGCAGAGACTTCCGTTCCATTGCTCAAACGCACACGAGCAATTTTACGCAAAGCCGAGTTTGGCTTTTTCGGAGTCATTGTGGTGACTTTCACACAGACACCGCGCTTGAATGGAGCACCTTTGCTCAAAATCGTGCGCTTACGGTGCAACGAGTCGAGCGTATATTGCATTGCCGGAGACTTGCTCTTCGACTTTGCTTTCGTGCGACCCGTGCGGATGAGTTGGTTGATCGTTGGCATAAAAAATGTGCCCAGACTCTAACATAAGCGAAAAATTGGGTCAACCGCCAAAGTACACGCCAAGCAATGCGCCACAAGAGGCTCCAAGAAACTGACCGCAAAGCAAGAATGATGGAATCTGAATATAAGAGAAAGGATCGTAAGGCGTCACGATCGAGATCAAAATTAAACCTAAAAGTAGCTGATTCCCATATCGCAGCAGCCACGTCGCTAACCATTCCAAAGATGTTCCCGTTAACCAAACCGTCAAAAGCTTCGACCCGTCCAATGGGTGAATCGGAATCATGTTGAATATTGCAAGCATCAAATTCGTGAGCACAAAAAAGACTAAAAATGGTCCGAGTGCAGTTCCGATAACATTCAAATCTGCAATCATCGCCACACGAAATGCAATACCACCGACCGCCGCAAGAATAATATTCGAAATGGGACCTGCAAATGCGATCATCACGTCATCGTACTTTGAACCTCGTAAATTCCTTGGGTCATACGGCACCGGCTTGGCCCATCCGAATCCTAACGTTAAAAGCATGATCAGCCCCAACGGATCCAGATGCGCCAACGGGTTTAACGTCAATCGTCCCATCTGCTCCGCAGTATCGTCGCCTCGCCACTTCCCTACTGCTGCATGAGCAAACTCATGAATAGTCAACGCAATAATCAGCGCAGCAATCCATGTAAACGCAAGCATCGGTTCTGCAAAAAGTAATTGAAGCAACATATGTTATATAACAGATACTTCAGCGCCCACAGCCTTGAGCTTGCCATACAAATCCTCATAACCACGCTCAAGATGCTCAAAACCCGTTAATGTCGATGTCCCTTCTGCAACTAATGCGGCGATGATACAAGCCAACCCAGCACGAATATCCAAAAGCTCGATTGTTGATCCATGCAGCGACGTTGGCCCCTTAATGATCGCCGAGTGCTTGTAGTTCTTATCTTTAAATCGACAGCCCACTTCTCCAAGACACGTATCGAACAATGTCACGTCTGCACCCATCTCCTTCAACACGTCGGTATAGCCAAATCGTTCTTCATACACTGTTTCGTGAATCACCGACGTTCCTTCGGCCTGCGTCATTGCCACCAAGAACGGCTGCTGCCAGTCCGTCATAAATCCTGGATGCGTATCTGTTTCAATCTGAAATCCGTGATATTTCGAGGCACCTTTAAACAAAATTCCATTCTTTCGCACTTCGTAGTCTCCCCCAAGCAGTCGCACCGCATTCAAAAAGGTCACCATATCTCTATGCGACGCTCCTTCACAGAAAATCTCCCCCCGCGTTGCCAGCGCCAAACTCCCAAACGAAGCCGCCTCCATTCTGTCTGGCAAAACGGTATGTTCGCAACCATGAAGTTTCTCGACTCCAATAATTTCAATATGACGTCCTGCTCCAAGTTCAATGATCGCTCCCATCTTCTGCAACATCATGATGAGCTCAATGAGTTCTGGTTCGATTGCCGCATTCTTAATGACCGTTCGACCCTTCGCAAGCACCGCCGAAAACAACGCCGTCTCTGTTGCACCAACCGATGGATATGGCAAATCGATAACGCAACCCTTAAATCCGTTCACCGATGTCGCATGGTAGCCATCAACATCTCCAACAATCTTTGCGCCCATCGCCTCAAGAGTATCAACATGAAAATTGACTGGACGCGGACCAATCTTGTCTCCTCCGAGTGTTGGCACAAACGCTTCGCCGGTTCTATGAAGTAACGGCGCCAACGCCAAAATCGCCAAACGATTCTTTCTAGAAAGCGACATTGCAGACGACGACGCAATCTTTTCTACCCGCAACGTCAGCGTATGATCAGCTAAGTTCGATGTTGCTCCAAGCGTTGTAACAAGCTCCCGAGCAATCTCCGTCTCTTTCTGTAACGGAACGTTATGAAGAATAACCTCTTCATCCGTCAATAATGCTGCAATGATCATCTTACTTGCCGCATTTTTTGCACCCGCAATCTTTACCGTCCCCTTAAGCGGCTTTCCGCCCGTGATCGTCATGGTTTGCATAATGTGAATAGTGTAAAGGGAAAGGCAGGAAAATGGAACGCGCGTTCAGGAATCAATGAAAGTTTTGAAAACGACACGTCATAACAAGCTACGGATCCCTCCTATCGTCGGGATGGGAAAAGAAAAAGATTCACCAAGTTAGAAAAAACAAAACGCCGTCATTTGCGACTCATTTCGATGAACAAGACAAATTCTCAGAATCGATGGAAACAAAACGTCATTATTCGAGGCTAATTTCAACGAACGAGGAGGAAAGTTCGTGAGACGTACCCAACGTACGTTGAACGAATTTCCGACAAGTGAGTTGAAAGTAGACCGAATAATGACGTTTTGTGTAACCGACGGAAGTCGTGAAATGGCCCGAAAGCCATATGTCTGCACAAGGCAGCGCTGAGTCCGCGTGTGCGTCTGTTAAGAAGCCGTTCGCACGGTGATCACACCGTTTGCTGCCTGGACTCTTTCACGAATGAATTAGGCAAATCACGAAACCGTCGGTCACCATCATCGTAACATAAAACCGCGAAAAAGATTCGCGGTTTTATGAGTGAATTATTTTGTTGGAAAGTGGAATTTATCATCAATCTTTCCGTATGACAGCAACTCTTCTGGCTTAAACCAAACAGCGATTTCTGTTTCTGCTTCTTCTGCCGACCCAGAAGCGTGAACAAGGTTGAATATGCCGACTCCTTTACTGTCCGCATATCCAAATGAAATATGGGAATAGTCTCCGCGGATCGTTCCCGGCGCTGCACTTTTTGGCTCTGTAGAACCAATCATTTTTCGTACAACCTCCACCATCTCAACTCCCTCAAAAGCAATTGCGATGATTGGACCAGAAGTAATCAAGTCGATCATCATGGTTCGAACATGCTCACCACGACGCTTTGCCAAGTCTTCGGTGTAATGCTGCGCTGCGGTGTCCTTATCTGAAACAAGCATCTTCAGCCCGATCATTCGAGCACCAACACGTTCAAAACGAGTCACAATCTCGCCAACAATGCCTCGCTGAATTGCATCTGGCTTCAAAAGAACCAGTGATCGTTGTAGATCTGCCATAGAAATTTCGCTAAGATTTGCGGGCAGTGTATGAGAAAGTGAACAAAAAGGCAAATTAATCTTCAGAGGTTTTTACAAAATCCTTCCAGAAATCAAAACGGATAGTTCCCTGTTCATCGGTTCGAAACGTACGAACACCAAATGTACTCAATCGACCAAGAACGAAAGGGCTTGGATGGCCGTACGAATTTCCGGCACCAACCGAGATTACGGCGATTGATGGCGTTATCGACTCAAGAAAGTCATCACTCGTTGACGTATCGCTTCCATGATGACCGACTTTCAATACGTCGATATGACCGAGACCCCCCCTCCTTAACAAGGAGGGGTCGGGGGAGGTAGCTTCAACGAGACCCTGCTCGACGCTGCTCTCCGCATCCCCCATAAACATCATCGACTCCTCCCCCACAGTCAACTTTGCCACGACTGATCGATCGTGCGCATTCGATGAATTGACACCATCGGTTTCGCTCAACGGCCAGAGAATCTGCAACGTCGAATCATTACCAAGTTCCCAGGGCTCCATAGTCGCGCTTGCGATGATAGAAGGAACAGAAGAGTCTGCAACAGCCTGCGCAAGCGCTTCGGCAGAAGCGTCGGAGGAGCTGCCGCTCTGCACGACTTGTAAAACCGAATAGGTACCTATAAGGCCAATAAGACCTATAGCGTGATCTGAATGAGGATGTGAGGAAATCACCACGTCAACAGAACGCTCCCACGGAAACCGCACAATCGAAAGCGCTTCAAGCAAACCAAACCGCGTTGGCCCGCCGTCGATGATGATGTCACGATCTTTTCCGTCGATAAGTATTGCATCACCTTGCCCAACGTCGAAAACAAAAACGTGCGCTTTGGCACCGTTAAATCGTCCACCTCGCCACGCAATCGATGCGACTTGCACAACAAACAAAACAACCAAAACCCCACTAACGATCAACGCTCTCTTTGAACTCCATGAATCAAGTTCGCGTTCGAAGGTTCTTGGAAAACGACGAATGGCTCCAAATACGATCGCAATAAGAATAATGAACAACGCACGAAGAAGATTTGATTGAACCAAAATCGCTGCAAAAGGAATCTTCGATGCGGCGTCGATAACACTCGTTATTGTGGCGAGTACCGCCCATGTCGGCAACGCAATCCAAATGCCAATCGCCGACCATGCTGAAGAAAGCGCAATCGAAGCTGCGCCAAAAATCATGGCATACGGAACGAATGGCAATACCAAAACATTCACCAATGGCGCAACAATTGAAACTTTTCCAAAAGAGAAAACAATAACCGGCAATGTGGCGACCGTTGCAGCGAGCGTACTTGCTAAAGATTCTCGAAGACCAAACGTAGTCGGGATACGTTTTAAAAACGCCGACACTCGATCCGTAAAGAGAATCAAACCAATGGTCGCCGTTACCGAAAGCTGAAAACCAACATCGTCGCGTAACAGCCTCGGTTCGAAGAGCAACATTGCAACAATCGTTAGCGCGAGAATGTTTCGCGGCGATGCGTGGCGGCCAATGTGACGAGAAGTTAACGCGAGAATACCCATAATTCCTGCACGAACTACCGCTCCCCCAACACCAGCAAGAATGACAAACCCGCCGATGCATGCCACCACCAACGGAAAAGCTTGCTTACGATACAGGCCGATGGTGACGAAAAAAATCATCGCAAACTCTGCAACAATGGCAACGTTGTATCCGCTTGCGGCAACAATGTGCGACGTTCCAGTGATTTGAAACTTTTCCTTCCACGCATGAGAAAACGAATTCTCGCCGATGAGTAATCCAAAAAGTAACGTTGCCTGCGGTTCTGGCAATATCGATCGTGTTTGATGATCGATCCAGTCATGAACACCACCAACCGCAATCCAGAATCGATCACTCGTCGATTTCGAAATCGGTTCAACAACAAACGGCGCGCTCGATAACCGACAAATCGCATATATCGACTTTGCAGCCAAGAATCGATCATATGCAAAACCGTCGAAAGGTTGCGGTTGTTCAAGAACACATGATGTTCGGATGTAGTCGCCGATACTTGCCGTTGACGAGATCGGAGCTTCAACGCGAATCCGATCGTCACGACGTACGTCATCGATAACTAATGAATCAAGAACATACGTGCTACCACTATCATTCAAATCTGCACCAACAATCCGTCCTTCAACAATTGCAGAGCTGCCGATCTCGTTTGCGACTGAATTCTGCCCAGGACCAGCAACTGAATATCGCCCAATGCCAATTGCAAGACCGATGATGAAGATGGCGAGAATCAAGAATCGATCTCGCACCGATAATGATCGAACCAAGAACCCAATCATCACAGTCGACACAACCGTCGCAAGCACCATCGAAGTCCCAGTCAACCAACTTGCAACTGCAATACCAAAACCGACGCCAAGGCATCCGTCAAAGAGGAGCCAGCTTGGCGTCGGTTCAATCCGCACAGTTTATGCCAATTTCAAGTGGTGTTTTACCATCACCATGTCTTCACGAAGTTCCTGAATCTGCGGAAGGATGTTGTCGTCGAGAACATCGATGACTGCGTCGACAATCTCTCCCTTCATTCTGTCCATGCGTTCAATGAGCTCCTTCTTCATTGATTCCGCATTGGAATCCATTCTCCTGATCAAAGAAGCTTCAGACGCCTTCACTACCGAATATATCTCATCACGAATCTCACGCTTATGTTGCGCACCGAAAACTTCATTGTTCTCCCGGAACATTCCCCGGAGAATCTTAATGTCGTTTTTGTCGAGCATAAAGAAAGAATAAATTTTCTTCTTCTCTGGGGAGTAAGAATTATTTTTACTCTATCACAAAATTCACAAGTCTTCCTTTCACGAAAATAACTTTTTTCGGTTCACCGATGACGTACTTTGCAACGTTCTCTTCTGCTCGAGCTTGCACAACAATTTCTTCTTCAGTCGATGCTGCATCTACAACAATCAATCCCCGTACTTTTCCATTGACTTGAATGGCAATTTCAATTTCATCATCCTTCAACATTGTTTCATCAACATCTGGCCATGACTGTTCTTCTGCAAATCCCGTGTTACCGATTGACTCCCAAAGTTCATTCGCAACATGCGGCGCAAACGGAACAAGAACTCGCAAAAACATTGCAAACGATTCTTTCGTTATCGCTCCCTTCTCCTGCACTACATTCACAAACGTCATCAACTGCGCAACGGCCGTATTAAATCCAAAGCTCTCGATGTCTTTCGTCACTCTTGCGATCATTTTGTGTAAAGACTTCGTAACTGCCACATCTTCAACATCTCCGATCTTTTCCGAAAGTCTTACAACCTTATCCAAAAATCTCCTCACACCGATAACACCATTCGTACTCCATGGCACTGGCTCTTCAAACGGGCCCATGAACACTTCATACACTCGAAGTGTATCCGCACCATGCTCATTCACAATATCATCTGGATTCACTACATTCCCCTTCGATTTACTCATCTTCGTTCCATCTTCCGCCATAATCAAACCATGGCTGTGGCGACGAGTATACGGTTCAGATGTTGGAACGTAGCCTTGGTCGAACAAAAATTTGTTCCAGAAGCGCGAGTAGAGCAAGTGCAGAGTGGTGTGTTCCATGCCGCCGTTATACAAATCGACTGGCATCCAATACTTCAACGCCTCTTTCGACGCAAACTCATTCTCATTTTTCGGGTCGATATACCGCAAGAAATACCAGCTCGATCCCGCCCAATTCGGCATGGTATCTGTCTCCCGTTTTGCCGGTCCGCCGCATTGCGGACATTTCGTGTTCACAAATGAATCAATCTTCGCCAATGGAGACTCTCCGTTTTCTGTTGGCTGATAATTTTCGACTGTTGGCAAAAGAACTGGCAGCTCTTCAACCGGAACCGCAATCCACCCATCCTTCTCTGGCGCACAACCATTTTCACAGTGCACCAAAGGAATCGGCTCCCCCCAATATCGCTGACGAGAAAAGACCCAGTCACGAAGCTTATACTTTGTGACTACTCGTCCGTGAACAAATTCAAGAATGCTCTTTTTTACCTCTTCTGAACTCTTCCCATCAAAAATATTTGAGTTCATCATTATTCCCTCTCCGACATACGCATGATTGTCAGAATCAATACGCTCACGCCAAAAATCTACTTCTGAACACGTCATCGTTGAACGTGAAATGTCTTTCCAATCCTGCCAGATCACTTCATGCTTCTCTTGCTCTTCTGCACTCATTTCATCTCGCTCGTCATTTGCAAGCTCGAAATAAACCGCCGTTGTATAACCAAGACGATTCTCGTCTTTATGTGCGGCAAAATATTCTGACTGAACAATTCCACCAAGTACCTTTTTCAGAACGAGATTCTTATATCCTGTCTCTTCATAAATCTCACGCTTCACCGCTTCAATAATATCTTCACCTTCTTCGGCGCCACCAATAACAAATGACGTCCAAGGCTGCTTTTTCCATTTCAAACACAAAATCTTTTTTGTCTTTGGATCAAGAATGATTCCATGAACCATTCGACGTGTAACTGTTTTTTTATCTTTACGAGGAGGATTCTTCTCATCGATAGCAAGCGGCATGACGACTTGAACAATCGGCAAATCAAATTTCTTCGCAAAATCAAAATCACGTTCATCGTGTGCTGGCACGGCCATAACTGCTCCAGTTCCGTAATGCGCCAAAACATAATCCGCAATCCAGACAGGAACTTTTTCATTGTTCGCGGGATTAATAGCAAATGCACCAGTGAACACACCGGTCTTCACTTTTGAATCATCACCACGTTCGATGTCGGTCTTCTTCTTTGCCTCAACGATGTACGCATCAACAGCTGTTCGTTGATCATCGGAGACTATCGATGAAACGAGGGGATGTTCTGGAGCAAGAACAAGATACGTTGCGCCAAAAATGGTATCTGGACGTGTGGTAAACACCGTAATCTTTTCCGACGTGCCATCGATGGTGAAGTCGATCTCTGCGCCTTCACTTCGTCCAATCCATTCTTCCTGCTGCTTCTTAATCTTTGGTAAGTAATTGACTGTATCAAGATCTGCAAGCAAACGATCAGCGTACTTCGTAATCGCGATCATCCATTGTGACTTCATCTTTTTCTCCACTGGCGTTCCACACCGTTCGCACGCTCCCCCAACCACTTCTTCATTTGCCAACCCGCACAAATCTTTTGGACACCAATTAATTGCAAGCTCTGTTTTGTATGCCAACCCTGCTTTGAAAAGTTCCAAAAACATCCATTGCGTCCATTTGTAATATGCAGGGTCGGTAGTGTTCACCTCACGACTCCAGTCAAAACTAAATCCCAAAGACTGAAGCTGTTTACGAAATGTGTCGATATTTTTCTGTGTAAACGTTCCAGGATGATTCCCAGTTTTAATCGCGTAATTTTCCGCAGGCAATCCAAAGGCATCCCAACCCATGGGAAACAGAACATTTTTTCCTTCCATTCGCTTTTTGCGCGCAACAATGTCGAGCGCGGTGTAACTTCGTGGATGACCAACGTGAAGGCCGGCACCAGACGGATACGGGAATTCAACAAGAACGTAATATTTCTCCTTTTTCGAACCGTTCTTCGCTTCAAAAACTCCAGAATCTTTCCAACGCTTTTGCCACTTTTCGTCAATATTTTTATGGTCGTAAGACATATGGTCACCATCGTATCGAGAATGTGCGCTTGGCGCAAAAACACACAAATAAAACTCTTGACCTAACAGAAAAAATCGAATATCTTTTTTATATCAGGTGTGGTGGTAGCCACCATCAAATTCTGGTGTCACAAACATTCCCTACGACGATAATAACGAAAGAAATTTCGCGAAAATCTCGTAGGGAATTTTGTTTACATGGGGCCTGTGGGCCGATAGTGGTAAAGGCAACCACACTTGATTTGACACCAGGAGTCACGGGTTCGAGTCCCGTTCGGTCCACCAAACGTAGCCCCGACCAACCAATCCCGCTTCAGAAAAGCGGGATTGTGTTTTTACTTCAAAACAAAAACCGCCCCCACTGTCACCACGTGGAAGCGGTCGACAGTGAAGGCGGAGCGTGACTAACTCAGTCTCGTCACCCCGCGTCTCCGGTCGAGCATCATCTGAACTCGCGGAGGCAGCAGGAACAGCGCGATAACAGATTCTTCAAGCGGCATCCCGAGAGACAGGCCGCAAGCAGCGAGGGAATCCCTGATGCGAGGAAGCGCCTTGACGCTGAATCCGTTACCCGCAGTCATGATGCCCTCAGTGCACTGCACAAGCTGCCCGATTCGCAAGATGCCTGCTTTGACAAGGCGTTCCTCTCCACGAACCGAGAGATCGAGCTCCGAAACAGAACAATGCAGCTTCATGATCAGCTTCTGCCTCTCAACTCTACGCAGCTCTTCTCCAGCAGAACCATCCCTCATCGTCGTAACGAGAGCCTCATTATCCGCACGAAGACGCTCGACCTCTTTCTTAAGCTCCAGATTCCGCGCGTGCACTCTGCTGAAGCTTTCAAAGTACGGAACGAGCATTCCAATCCGCCAGTCCTTGCGCAGTTCAGCCATCCCGGAATTGAGAGCCTCGAGAACTTCTTCTCTGGTAATCCTCAATTTGGATCCGATCTTAGCAGGGTCTTTCGACCCAATACGATCCAGAGCAAAGCGATGGGCGATAACATCCTGTTGACGCTGTGTGAAGAATTCTTGACTGCTCATCCAGCCGTTAAGGAGGTAGCGCAAGTCGATAGAAACTGTTGGCATAACGGCGGAATAGACACACAACGCCGAGAACATATCCGCGAGGCACTCGATTGCTTCGTTCGCGCTTTCTGGAGCGGGAATAGAACCCTTGTCCACGCCATCAAGATACTCACTCCAAACATCGAACTCATCGATGCCGCTTACGAACTTAAGGCCGAGAATCGCAACCGCGAGATCAACGTACGGCTGGAGAATGGGCGCACATCTCGGCCTGCACAGAAGCGTGAAGCTTTCTTCCATGGCCCGAACCGCCGTCTTGATCTTATCGATCTCAAGAAGAACTTCGATCGCTGCCCTTGCCTGATTGAAGACTTCGCCAGGACCATTGGAATCCTTCACTCTCCAGACCCAATGCTCAAACGTTTCCCTGTAGACTTCTTTCTTTCTGAAGCCATGCTTGCCGATCTCAAGATTCAAGCAAAGACGCTCCACCGTCGGCACTGGCTGTTCAATCGCCCTGGCGATGGTGGGAATTTTCCACCCAAAGCCTACAAGCAAAGGAACCACTTCCACAGAAAATTTTACTGGAACTTTACGAACCGGCATCACTTCCTCCTTTTTCGCGGTTTGCAACAGAAAATCTGTCACGAAAACCGACTGGGAAGAGTAATGGAAAATCTCTTTTCTGTCCAATAAATACCCAAAAAAAAGACACCCGACTCAGCGAGTGTCTTTCTTGTTTGAATCTCTACGCCGTCTTTGGCATTGCGGCTTCAAGCCGCTCTAGGGCAAGGAGAAATGCGGCACGACGGAAGTCGGTGTTGTATTTCGCCTTTCGATCTGCAATTTCTTTTGCTGCAGATTCCATGGTTTCTTTTAACTTTGTATGAACGTCTTCTGCGGTCCAACGTTCATTCTTCATGTTCTGTTCCCATTCAAAGTAACTCACCGTTACCCCGCCAGCATTTGTCAAAATGTCTGGAACCACCATGATGTTTCGTGCGAACAAAATGTCGTCTGCTTCTGGATTGGTTGGGCCGTTTGCGAGTTCGAGCACAACCTTCGCCTGAATGCGTTCTGCATTATTTTTTGTAATCTGCCCTTCGAGCGCTGCTGGAACAAGCACGTCACATTTCACTTCGAGCAGTTCCTCGTTCGTGATGTTCGTTGCGCCAGAAAAATCTTGTACCTTCCCAGTCGCCTTCTTGTGCGCCGATAGGGCCGGGATGTCTAATCCTTCTGAATTGTAAACTCCCCCGGAAGAGTCTGAAACCGCAACCACTTTCAATCCATGTTCAAATGCCAACGTTGCAAAGTTCGCTCCTGCATTTCCAAATCCCTGAAGTGCAAGCGTTGCATGTTCATCAAGCCCAAACGTTGGACGAAGTGCTTCGAAAACAAACCACCCACCCATTGCCGTCGCCGTATCTCGTCCAAGACTTCCACCATGCTCAATAGATTTTCCCGTAATCACTGCAGGATGACCGAACTCCTCTGCAATAATGTCCATGTCATGACTGTTGGTGTTCACGTCTGGTGCTGGAACATCGATGGTTGGGCCAATAAATGGTTTCATAACTTTTGCCCAAGCCAATGTGATCGCATCGCGCTCTCTCGGCAATAACGTCTTTGGGTCCATGGTGACTCCACCCTTTCCTCCGCCCATCGGAATCCCCACCACCGCAGTCTTCATAGTCATCCACGCCGCAAGTGCACGAACTTCGTCAATATCAACCTGAGCGTGATAACGAATTCCACCCTTAAACGGTCCACGCCAATTGTTGTGCTGCACACGGTAAACGTTGAACTCGCGAACAGATCCGTCGTCCATGGTGACCGAAATCATTTGATTAATTTCTCGCATTGGCATCTGAATTGCCCTTAAAAAGTCCTCAGAAAATGGACGAAGTGCCGCGGCCCTATCAACCTGATAGTGAAAGGATTCAAAAGGATTCATAGACCACAAATGTTAGCAGAAGTTCTTGCAGAGTCTAGCAAGATAATCCCAAGTCATTTACACTCAAAACCATGCTTCCTCAAGAACTTCTCAATCGCCTTGCAAAACAATTCGGATACGCCGCAGTCGCCACAATGACTACGGCAATGAAGGGCGAACGGCTCACAACATGCAGAGTGAACACACTCAAAAGTGACGACTCTGCAGTCATGCAGATTTTTCGAGACACCGCGATTCAATTTGAACGAGTCAAGGGAATTCCCCATGCATTCTTCATCAAAAACAAAACGCAACGACAACTTCTTGAGATGCCAATCGTTACCAGCGGAAAAATCTATCTTCAAGGATTGACGTCAATGCTGCCTCCAATCGTGCTCGACCCAAAACCTGGCCAAACAATTCTTGATCTTTGCGCTGCGCCAGGAAGTAAAACAACGCAGATCGCCGCACTCATGGACAATCGCGGCACCATCATCGCCTGCGAAGAGAACGCGGTACGCGTTGAAAAACTTCGAAATACCGTTCACACACAGGGCGCCAACGTTGACGTTCGTTGCGCAGATTCCACAGTTCTTCACCACGAACTTCCAGAATTCTTTGACAGTATTCTTGCTGACGTTCCTTGCTCTGCCGAAGGCCGCATGAATCTTTCCGACGTTCGTTCATACAGCTTTTGGAGTGAAAAAAACATTATCGCCCACGCAAAACTTCAGCGCCGACTTCTCCGCTCCGCAGTCACCATGCTCAAGCCTGGCGGAACGCTTGTGTATTCCACCTGCACGCTTGCTCCAGCCGAAAACGAAGAAATGATTGCCTGGCTTCTTTCCGAATTCCCTTCTCTTTCTGCAGAATCAATAGCGCTTCCATTCCCCGGAATCGTTCACAAACCAACAAAATCTGTCACCCTTTTGCCAACCAAACAGTACGAAGGGTTCTTTGTGGCAAAGATGAGGAAGACAAAGTAATTCTTGCCAATCACTCAAAAGTCCTGTTCACTGACGCGGTCCAATCCCTGGGCAACGGAGAGCAAAAATGTCATTCGAAATCATCAAACGCTTCCAACGTCTTCCGAATATCCCAGAAAACAAAAAAGCATCATGGCGGTGGTTCGCCGATGAAGAAGAGATCTTTCCTCGACGCCACCTGGTCGGATTCCTAGATCTTCCAAATCGCCCACAACTCGTAGTTACCTACGGATGGATCGACGACGGCAACTTCGCCTATGACGGCATCGCTCACACGAGCTTTGGCGGCGGCGGAGTCCTCGTCATTCCCTTCGTCATCGCCAACGAAGAACTCTGGGTATTCACCATCCGACAGTATCGACTGTTCACGGGGCAGAAACTTCTCACCTTCCCACGTGGCTACAAACCTTCAGGAGTCTCGTTCGCACAACATGCCGCGACTGAACTCGCTGAAGAACTCGGACAACTGAAGCCAGGACAGATAAATGGGAAACAGTTCTCTCTTTCCGACACACCGACGTGGAGCTCGTCACACATCATTGACTGGAGGCCGCTCCCGGACGAAGAAAGCCCTGGGGAATACCAGTTCGGCATCGAACTTAACGAACAGTTCATGACGTTCGACGAAGAAGGGCGACCAATGCTCGCGGCAGGTACGTTTGCTCCAGGCGACCCGCTCGAAGCCGTGACCATGGGCGAAGCGAAGCTGTGGTGGGAAATAGCCGCTGAGCGTGAAGGCTGCCTCGGCGGTTCAATGCTTCGTCTCATGGCGTGGCTGCGCAAACATCGAGGCATGCGGTTCTAGGACAACAAGTCACAACGTGCGACGCCGTTGGCCTTTGGCTGGCGGCGTTTTTGTGTGGGGATTTCTTGATTTCCAAATCCGAACAAAAACCGTACAGTGTAAATATAACCTCGACGATAGAAACCTCTGCAATCGTCGAGAGATCCTCCGGCATTCGCTGCAGGATGGTGGAACAAATACCATATGAAACGCTCAACACTCTGTTACTGCATCCAAAACAATCAAGTTCTTCTTGGAATGAAAAGACGCGGATTTGGTGAGGGAAAATGGAACGGCTATGGCGGCAAAGTTACAGAAGAAGAGACTCCGCGCGCTGCCGCCGTTCGAGAATTGTTCGAAGAATCTGGACTTTCGGCGTCTGAAGATGCGGTAGAACAAGTAGCACTAATCCAATTCTATTTTGAAGAAACTCCAGTCTTCGAATGTTTTATTTTTCTTCTCAAACATTGGAACGGAACACCAACCCAAACCGAAGAGATGACCCCGCAATGGTTTCCGGTCTCAGGGCTTCCATTCGATCAAATGTGGATTGCAGACAGGCAGTGGATTCCAATGATCCTTTCTGGAAAGAAAATAAAAGGAAAGGTTACGTTCAGCGCAGATGGATCCGAGCTAAGAGATTCTCTTTATAACGAATGCGATTTTTCTTATGGATCTCTTTGATTCTGTACTTACAAAACCGTCGCCAAATACGCCGTTGGCCGAAAGAATGAGGCCAAAAACATTGGAGGAATTTGAAGGGCAACAAGAAATCATTGGGCCAGGGTCACCGTTGCATACGGCGATTGTAAATGATGATTTGCCGTCATTAATGCTTTGGGGTCCGCCAGGGACGGGAAAAACAACACTCGCAAGAATCATCGCAACAATGACGAAGGCGCGATTTGTTCCCTTTTCTGCGGTTGGTGGAAGTGTGAAGGATGTGCGCACGATTATCGAACAGGCAGAAACAGACAGAAAGTTTTACAAACGAAAAACCATCCTTTTCGTTGACGAGATTCATCGATTCAACAAGTCGCAACAAGATGCCTTTCTGCCATCTGTTGAAAATGGGACTGTCATTCTTATTGGCGCAACAACGGAGAATCCTTCCTTCGCGGTGAACGGCGCATTGCTTTCACGATCTCGAGTTATCGTGCTGAAACAACTTAAACCAGAATCGATAGTGACCATACTCAAACGAGCACTAAACGATGTTGAATGCGGATTTGGAAAAGAAAAAATCACCATTGAACCAGACGCAATCGAACTGCTCGCAAACTTTGCGAATGGCGACGCACGGTCTGCGCTGAACACGCTCGACCTGGCAGTGAAGACAGCGAGAACCCAATCAGAGTCTTCATCGAAAAAGAATGAGGTCACAGTCACTGCCGACCTGATCAAAACTGCACTCGCAAAGTCGCATCTGCATTACGACAAAAACGGTGAGGAGCATTACAACATTATCTCCGCCCTTCATAAGTCGATGCGCGGCAATAACGCGAATGCAGCACTGTACTGGATGGGACGGATGCTCCTTTCTGGCGAAGATCCACGCTACATCACCCGTCGACTTATTCGATTTGCCAGTGAAGACATCGGGCTTGCAGACCCGAATGCACTTGTTCAAGCAATCGCCGCACATGACGCTGCTGGTTCTATCGGAATGCCAGAATGCAACGTCAACATTGCGCAATGCGTGGCATATCTTTCCAAGGCACCGAAATCGAACGCGCTTTACGAAGCATGGCAAGCAATCGAGCAGGATATTCTCGAGCTTCCAAATGAACCTGTACCAATTCATCTCAGAAATGCACCAACCAAACTCATGAAAAATCTTGGATACGGCAAAGACTACAAATACACACCGAATTTTTTAGATCCAAAAGATGCAAAGCAAGATTATCTACCAGAGAAATTGAAAAAGAGAAAATATCTAAAATAAAATGCACCAGGTCCAGAGGCGCGCAACGAGACTGCTCGTTCATCAGCCTCGGTTTCAAGAGGCGCCTTCCAATGGACCTGGCACAAGCGACGCTCGACACGGTGATCGAGCGAGAGAGCTTCGTGTTTTAGAGATCTTATCTATCTGAAGTGGCCAAGCAAAGGGCACGTGGGTGAAGAGGCTCTTCAGACAAACATGATACTCACAAAACACGAAGGCTAACGGGGCAAGTCCTATTTGCGTTCACTGAATCTAGTCGCTCTGTGAAATCGTGGGGAGAGCTCCGATTGTGAATAGGCTGGACTCGCAACAAAAATGTAAATGAAAATTTGAAAAAAAGCAAGCCTACGCCGTTTGTGATTCTAGCCAACGCTCGGCATCAAGTGCTGCCATAGAGCCAGTTCCTGCAGCAACGATTGCTTGGCGATAGACGTGGTCTGCAACGTCACCACAAGCAAAAACACCGGGAATATTCGTTGCAGTAGACCCTGGAATAGTAACGATATAGCCTTTTTGATCGAGATCGATGAAGCCTTTAAAAACATCCGTATTCGGCTTATGACCAATGGCGATAAAAATGCCATTGCACGAAATGACTGTTTCTTCATTTGTGACGACATTTCGTGTTCGAATGCCAGTAACATGATCATCGCCGATTACTTCTTCGATGACCGTATTAAACGCAAATTCAATCTTTGGATCATTCTTGGCCTTTTCAATCATTGCCTTTGACGCTCGAAACTCTTCGCGACGATGAACGACAGTTACCTTATTCGCGAAACGAGTCAAAAACGTCGCTTCTTCCATTGCGGTATCTCCCCCACCAGCAACAACGATGTCTTTTCCTCGAAAGAAAAATCCATCACACGTCGCACAAGCAGAAACACCCTTTCCTTGTAAACGCTCTTCACCTGGCACACCAAGCCACATTGCTGAAGCACCAGTTGCAATAATTACTGCTTTCGCCTCGATCGTCCGCGTTGCAGTCTTTATAGTGAACGGCGACGATCCTGAAATTTCCGTCACCATTTCTTCGATGATTTCCGTTCCAAACTTCAGCGCCTGCTTTTTCATGTTCTCCATGAGCTCGCCGCCAAGAATGCCGTCTGGTTCTCCGGGCCAATTCTCAACGTCTGAAGTGAGCGTGAGCTGACCGCCAATCTGCAATCCAGAAATCATTACCGGCGAAAGGCTTGCGCGAGCTGCATAAATTGCCGCAGTATAACCAGCCGGACCAGAACCAATAATCACCACGTTTTTGAGCTCATTCATAAGTCCTATAGGTCCTATAAGACCTATGAGTTACACGTGCCTCGCCACGCGTTCTGCGAGAACTTCCTTCGTCATTGCGCCAGCAAACTGCTCAACCACTCCCCCACCTTTCATAACCATAAATGTTGGAATGGAAAGAACGTTGAATCGCTGCGCCAAGTCTGGAGCCTCATCAACGTTCACCTTTACAACAAGTATCTCTGAATGCTCATTGGCATACGCTTCAAGTACTGGAGCCATCGTTTTGCATGGCCCGCACCACGGAGCCCAAAAGTCGATCAAAACTGGTGAAGACGACTGCAAAACAACAGAGTCAAACGTTGCGGAATTCAATTCTTGCATAAATATTATTTTGCTCCCTCGACGCTAAGCGTTCGAGCATGCATTTCTTCTGTGTAGGCTTCAAGAATATCGCCAATTTCAATTTTTGTCTTTCCAATAAATGACAGTCCACAATCTTGCCCGGCAAGCACATCCTTTACGGCAGACTTTCCACTTTGCAACGCCTCAATCTTTCCTTCACCCATAACTTGCCCACCACGCAACACACGAATCGTTGCACCTGGAACAAGCTTTCCCTTCTTTACCTTCGCGCCAATAATGTGTCCCTTATCTGTTTTCTTAAACACAGCAAGGACTTCCGCAGTTCCAAGATCGGTATAAATCTTTTCCGATGGAATCAATTTCTTTAACCGTTCTACTGTGTTTTCAAAAAGTTTATAGATCACCGAATACTCTTCAACTGCAACATGCTTGTCTCGAGCCAATTCGTGCGCTGCTGGCGTTGGCTTCACATTAAACGCGAGAATGATTGCTTGCGACGCCTCTGCACGCAGCACTTCTGCATCTGTAACATTTCCAAGACCTTTCCCAACAATCGCCAAGCCAACATATGGATTGTCGATTTTTTCCAACATACCAATAATCGCCTCAAGTGAACCGAGCACGTCGGCTTTTACTACAACGTTCAGCACCGCCTTGTCTCCAACCTCCTTCGCCTCATCTTCAGTCTGCCCTGTTGCCTTTACTGTTACCTGCCCAACCGCAGTTTTCTTTGTTGGCTGTGACTTTAATGTTTCCAAAGCATGCACATCGTCTGGAACCTCTAAAATGTCACCCACCGATGGCGCTTCTTTAAAACCAAGAATAACCACTGGCGTTGAAGGCGCCGCCTCTTTAATACTTTTTCCGTCAAAAGACTTCAGCGCTCGAACACGTCCGTACATAACACCACGAACAGACAAGACGTCTTGCGCATGAAGCGTTCCAGTCTGAACAATAATCGTCGCGACTGGTCCTTGGCCCTTGTCGACGTGTGATTCGATAATCGTTCCAACCGCATGACGATTTGGCGTTGCGACAATGTGTTCTTTCTCCATGTCTGCGACCAAGAGAACCATGTCAAGCAACTGGTCGATATTCTCACCAGTCTTTGCAGAAACTGGAACACAAATGGTCTTTCCTCCCCAATCTTCTGGAGTCAAACCGAGTTCGCCAAGCTGACTCTTTACAAGCTCAATGTTCGCGCCAGGCTTGTCCATCTTGTTCATCGCCACCACAAACGGAAGTTTTGCCGCCTTAATAATGTCGATCGCTTCTCGCGTTTGCGGGCGCATGCCGTCGTCTGCCGCAATCACCAAAATCGCAACGTCTGCCACCTTTGCACCCCTAGAGCGCATCACCGTAAAAGCTTCATGGCCAGGAGTATCAATAAACGTCAAAAGCTTTCCATTTTTTGAAACTTGATACGCACCAATATGCTGAGTAATTCCGCCAGCTTCAGTATCAATCACGCGTGTTTTCCGGATTGTATCCAAAATAAGCGTCTTGCCATGGTCGACGTGGCCCATGACCACAATAACCGGAGGACGAGGCGCCTGATTCTCCGCATGTTTTGCATCTTCCTCTTTTACTTCTGCCATTCTGTCTGCCGCATGCAAGTCGATTGCTTCGTCTAAGGTTCCTTCAAGCTCTGCAATAAATCCAAGGTCTTCCGCAACAATCATTGCAGTTTCAAAGTCGATTCGCTCATTCAATGACGCCAAAATTCCTGCCTTCATGAGCTCTTGCATGACTTTCGCGACCGGCATGTTGAGCGTCGTCGCAAATTCACGAACAGAAAGTGTTTGCGGAATAAAAACGTGTGGAGCGTCGCCAGACTTCACTTTCTCCTTTAAAAGAAGCTGCGCTTTCTGCGTCTCCATTTTCTGCTGGAGATACTGACGCTTCTTGTACTCCTGCCATGCATTCATGATTCTGCCAGCGTCTCGATCTGGAATTTTGATGGCCTTTCCGCCAATGTCAAAACCGAGCTCTGGCAGCTTTGAGCGCAATTCTTCGGTGGAAACCCGCAAACGGCGGGCAAGTTCTGAGATGTTCATGGCGAAGAGTGTAGCGGAGAAGAGGCTTCTGAGCAAGGAGAAAACCTCCCGAAACAAAAAGGCCCGAACCGTTGTCCGAGCCTAGCGCAGTCCCCACTCAAACCTCACAGCTCGTCTTCCTTCCAAACCGTCGGCATGACGGCGCCGTTAGTATTGGCGTCCGTATAACGGCCAGTGAGATGCAATTCTCCGCTACTATGACCCGTACAATTTGAACCTTGAATCTCGGGCACTGCTTGCGCGCCATCCAAGCAAGCTGTCATGAGAAGCCCACCAACGCAAACAAATGGAGTGCCTTGATGGACGGAGCCCATGTCTCTCACCCAACAAGGGTTCTGAACGGCGCCACAGAGCACACCGATGCCAGCAAGCCGACCCGCCTGTTCGCGTTGCATGTCAGCAATGAGCTGTTTACTCGAACGATTCGCTCCGAAATCGATAACCTCAAGCCTTATCGTGTTTTTCGGAATCGAATCTGCACCAGGAATCAGCTCAATGCCACACCTTGCTTGCGCAACTGCTTCGAAAACCACCCACTGACTATAGCTTCCTTTGGCCCACATCCTGTCCATGAGAGCCCGTACTGAAAAGAACGAAGTAAAGAGATCTTCCAGATAAACCGCGAACACAGCGTCGAGAAAACGGTTCTCGCGAACCTTTCTCTCATACTCATCGATCAACCCGATTCTCCTTGCTCGTTCAATCTCCGCCTCGACCACCGCACGATCGATTCCCCAGAGACTGACAAGTTGCTCGGCCTTCTTTTCCCAAGGTGTGAAGATGCCGTGAACAAGACCGTTGTTGCGAGTGACAGAAATAGACATCGAATCCTCCGCCCTCAATAAAAACTGTTTGCTCTTTATTGAACACAACGAATTGCGTGTTCAATACAGCGGCAAATGTAAAGAAAACCAACACACAGGTCAACAAAGAAAGCGCATCCGCTTGACAAAGGCCTCTCTCTTTTGCAAAATTGCAAAGCCTCGTCCACCATGCATAAGCACTCATCATGAGGAGCCGTACCTAGATGAGCGCGATCGTGCATTAGCAGGGTCGGAGGCAGTCGCCCGGAAAACGGGCTGGGCGCAAATGGTGATCCGTAGTAAGAAACCAGTCCTGTCCCGGACACGCAAGGTCCAAGGATACGGACGTCTCGGTCAATGTCCACAAACGTAAAAAAGGGGGTAAACTATTCTCACTTCAGCACAGGACTGCCAATCGTGGTCCAATAAACCATAGTGATCACAAGCAGGAGCGATAACATCGCAAAATCTTGCAAGTGATCGGCAAGCTGTAAGCGTCGAGTCACAGATCGACGTCAAGCTGAAAAAAAATGAAAAGAACCCAAGAAGCGCACCAGAGTTCACTACTACGAGCTTGATCAAATGGGGACCAATAGGTCTCTATCGATCGAGCCAATCGAGCAAGCGCCGCCCAACGAGGCGGCGCTTTTTTGTTGTAGTGATTTCTTTTTCTACGCATGCAATGAAGCATGCATAAAGTCGATAATGTCTTTTGTAATATCAATCGGCATGCGATTCGTCCAAATTTCTGTATACCAAACTGAAGGATCATTTCTCCAAAAGTCGCAAACCTTTACTTCTTCCTCGTGGTATCGCTTTAAACGAAGCTCAACAATATTCGCCTGATCGTCATCACGACCACGAACCCTCAATCGATCGCGAACATCGTTGTCAGACAACATAAGGTGAACGACGTGTGTTGGCTTATCAAAAGAGAGATACGTTTTCAAAGATTCGAGCGATCGAGTGTATCCGTTCAAAATATATCCATTCGCACATGCCTCGCTCGACAATTTCTGCCGGACAAGACGATTCACAATTTCCTGTGGCACCATTTCCCCTTTTTGCATTGCCACCGCAGCAATTGCACCGTCTGAAGTCTGACGAACAACTTCTTCACGAAACATTCCGCCCATAGAAATGGATGGAACGCGAAACGTTGCGGAAAGCACAGTGGCATGGGTATCCTTGCCTGACCCTGGCGGCCCACACAACACAATTTTGATCGGGAAATTCATACGCAACCCATTCTATGCCTTTTCTTCTCATCAACAAACCTGCAGGAATAACCAGCCATGACGTTGTTGACCGTGTTCGACGCATTACCAACGAACGAACCGTTGGACATGCTGGAACGCTCGATCCGTTTGCAACCGGACTCCTCATTATCGGCGTTGGACGTGAATCAACAAAGCACCTTTCATTATTTTTAAACATGGGAAAAACGTACAACGCGACCATTCTCATTGGAAAAGATTCCACCACATTCGATCCTGAAGGCGAAATCACCGATGTTTCGATAGTTGATGGAGAATCGATGGCTGTGGATTCGAAATCGATTGAAGCTGCAATGAAAAGTCTCACAGGTAACCTTGAACAGATTCCACCAATGCATTCCGCGATCAAAATCGGTGGCAAGAAGCTCTACGAGCTCGCAAGAAAGGGGATCGAAATCGATCGGCCGGCACGATCGGTAATCGTGTCTCGATTCGATCTCGTCGAAGAAGAATCGACGAGGAAAGAACCGAGAACTCTCCCCTTTGAACTCCACGCCGTCATTGATTGCTCTTCTGGCACATACATTCGAGCACTAGCTCGTGACCTTGGCGCCGTGCTTGGCACGAAAGCGTATCTGACTGCCCTTGAACGCAGTGCGATTGGCCCGTATTCCCTTTCTGAAGCTACGTCTCTTTCAGATCTTCATGCAGAAAACTGGCAACAGTTGGCGAAAAATCTAACCCCGTGATACGCTCGCCCTGTAAATATTGATGATTCGGTAAGGGTTCCAAGCTGCGGAAGAATCTGGATATGCCATTGAATTTTGCTGATAACTCCATTTTGCACAGAAACAACAAAGGCTAGTTGCCTTTGTTTTGGAATCCTTCCGGTACAAATTTCTTATGGGCACTGACATTCTTTTTATACTCCTCGGACTCGCCGTCGGAGGAGCAATCGGATACATCATTCGGGACAATCGTGGAAAAATGATCGGGAATACCGCAGAGTCTCGAGCACAAGAGCTTCTCAAAAAAGCGAGAGACGAACATGAAACGATTCTTCGCAATGCAAAACAGAATGAACAGTCCATTGTTCAAGCTGCACGCAACGCAGAGCAACAACTCATGCTCGACGCAAAAGAGCGGTCGATGAAGATTGTAGAAGATGGGAAGCGAGAACTTTCCGGCAAAGAACAGGAAATGAAAGAGGCGCAAAATCGAATCATGGATCGTGAACGTCGATTCGACGAGACTTTGCTTGAATTTGAAAACAAAAAAACAAAGCTCGAAGAAGAGAAGGAAAAACTCATCGTTGCAAAGGAATCTGTTATCAAGCTCCACGATGAAGCCTTTCTTAAGCTGCAAACCGTCGCAGGAATGACGAAAGAAGCTGCAGCAGAAGAGCTTCTCCATCGAATAGAAGAGGCAGAACAAGATGCGCTTCTTTCACGAATTCGAAAAATGGATCAAATCAGCGAAGATGAAGTGGAAGCAAAGGCCAGAAAAGTGATTTCACTCGCAATCGGCAAATTTGCAAGCAGCCAAGTTGTTGATGCAACCACAACGTTCGTCGACCTTCCAAGTGACGACATGAAAGGACGAATCATCGGAAAAGAAGGAAGAAACATCAAAACACTTGAGCACCTCACAGGTTGTGAGCTCATTATCGACGATACGCCGAATTCAATTACGATTAGCGGATTCTCTCCAGTTCGTCGCCAAGTCGCAAAACGTGCACTAGAAATGCTCATGAAGGATGGCCGCATTCAGCCAGCGCGTATTGAAGAAGCAATCAACGCCGCAAAACAAGAGCTCGCAAAAGAAATGAAAAAGGCCGGAGAAGACGCATTATACGAACTCGGCATTCCTGTCCCAAGCATTGATCCAAAACTTGTCGCCATTCTTGGCCGTCTGAAATTCCGAACAAGCTACGGACAAAATGTGCTTCAACATTCCATCGAAGTTGCCCGATTGGCTGGAATGATGGGAGAAGAACTTGGCGCCGATGTATTCATCTGCAAAAAAGGTGGATTGTTCCATGACATTGGGAAAGCAGTCGATCATGACATGCAGGGCGCGCATCCACAAATTGGGTACAACATCATGAAAAAGTTTGGGTTCCCTGAAGAAATCGCTTACCAGTCAATTGCTCATCATGAAGATAAGCCGCGAACGCTTGAAGGCGTCATCATAAAGGCTGGAGATGCAATCTCTGGCGCTCGCCCAGGTGCCCGTCGCAATAGTCTTGAAGAGTATCTTCAGCGATTGCAAGATCTTGAAATGACTGCAACTGGATTCGCTGGCGTAGAAAAAGCGTATGCCATTCAAGCTGGCCGCGAAGTACGTGTTTTCGTTCAGCCTGGCGTTATCGACGACCTCTCTTCATACCAACTTGCCAAGGACATCGCCAAAAAGATTGAAGCAGATCTCACCTACCCTGGAGAAGTACGCGTAACGATTATTCGCGAAACGAGAGTCACGGAATACGCTCGATAACCAAGGCACTTGACCAATATCAAAAACTTGGCTAACATAAGCGCATTCATTTCAACCTTTCGCCTATGAACAAGGCAGAACTCGCGCTCAGGCTTTCTGAAAAGCTGAACGTACCAAAAAAGACTGCAGAAGATATTGTCGAAGTCTTTGAGACTGTTGTTACCCAAGCACTCGTTGCTGGAGAAGAAGTCACCATTGCAGGATTTGGAACATTCTCTGCTCGAACTCGATCAGCCCGAATGGGTGTAAATCCACGCAATCCAAGCGAAAAAATACAGGTTCCTGCAGTGCGGGTGCCAAAGTTCAAAGCTGGTAAAGCATTAAAAGATGCCCTAAAAGGCAAAGGAATCCAAGCGTAAACAAAAAAACTTCCCGATACATCGGGAAGTTTTTTTATCTGAATGCTATTTCGTGACAATAAAGACGTTCGTGAGCACATCACCGAGAATGAGAAAGATGCCAACGCCGATTATCGCTAAAGCCACATTGAATACCGCACGAGCATCTTTGTCGTCATTCACAAACCCAAGAAAAATATACGCAGCAAAACCAATAATCAGAAGTGTCGGAATACCAGCAAGCACAATGCCGGCAAGAAGAAGCATAGACATATTACAAACAGTATAACAAAAAAGACGCTCCACTTCGGAGTGTCTTTTTTTGGTGCACCGGGGGGGATTCGAACCCTCGACCAAGTGATTAAGAGTCACCTGCTCTACCACTGAGCTACCGGTGCGAACGGCGTAATGATGCACATTTTTTTGACCCTGGTCAAGAAA